>JACCDZ012014772.1_pt1 | contig 21251 bp, 18 predicted proteins | sample 7449551 | NCBI WGS metagenome assembly JACCDZ01 (sample SAMN15323452, study PRJNA562643) | freshwater metagenome | isolation source: river surface water | place: USA:Blue River Watershed | collected 2017-08-18
CGAAAACTGCCTGATAAATAAAAAGAGCGAGCCACGAACGCGGCTCGCTCTCTTTGAGAAACCTAAATTAAGCGACCGGTGCAACCACGTTCACTACACGGCGACCGCGAGCGCGACCGAATTCAACTGCGCCTGCAGCGAGTGCAAAGAGAGTGTCATCCTTACCGCGACCAACGTTCTTGCCTGGGTGGAAATATGTTCCGCGTTGACGAACCAAAATTTCACCAGCGTTTACTTCTTGTCCGCCAAAGCGCTTGATACCGAGGTATTGCGGATTGGAATCGCGACCGTTACGTGTCGAGGAGACACCCTTCTTACTTGCCATTGTTCAGCCCCTTATTTCACGCCGCTGATTGCGGTGATCTTGACTCGAGTTTGCTGTGCACGGAAACCTTGACGACGACGGTAACCGGTCTTGTTCATGTAACGAAGGATGTCGATCTTTGGACCTTTTACTTCGTCAATAACTTCGCCGGTAACTTTTACTCCGCTAAGAACTTTTGGATCTGCTGTAACGCTTGCACCGTCTACGACAAGGAGTGCAGGGAAAGATACGGTTGCACCAGCTGCCTGGTCGATGCGATCGACAGTGATGGTTTCACCAACGGTGACTTTCTCCTGGCGGCCGCCAGCTTTAACGATTGCGTACACGATTCTTGCTCCAGTTCATTTCACGCTCATGAACCCCCAGTTGGGCGTCCTTCGAGCAGAGGCTAAGGGTACGTATCTCGCACCCCCAGGGTCAAATTGAGGGTTTTCTAGGCGGTGATGATCCCGCTTGAGGCGGCCCGACGACGACGTCGCCCGGCTGGCTTGGCCTCTGCCACTTCTTCTACTTCAGCAGAGGAATCAGCAGAAGAATCAGCAGGGGAATCCGTATTCAGAGTCTCGTGAAATTCATGCTCGGTTGCATCTGTTTCATCGGCATCATCATGTGATGCTGATTGTGAATTTACCTGAGGCATCGGCGCCTTCATCTTTACCGGTTCCATGTGGATATGAATTCCGCGGCCAGCACATGAATCGCAAGTTGTTGAGAAAGCTTCGATGAGGCCCTGTCCAACGCGCTTACGTGTCATCTGTACTAATCCAAGTGAAGTTACTTCAGCGACTTGATGCTTGGTGCGATCGCGACCAAGACATTCAACTAAGCGACGAAGAACTGCATCACGGTTTGATTCAAGGACCATATCGATAAAGTCGATAACGATGATTCCACCAAGGTCGCGCAGACGAAGTTGACGAGCAATTTCTTCTGCAGCTTCTAGGTTGTTCTTCGTGACAGTCTCTTCGAGGTTTCCGCCCTTACCGATGAATTTTCCAGTGTTAACGTCGATAACGATCATCGCTTCGGTGCGATCGATAACTAGAGAACCACCAGAAGGTAGGTAAACCTTGCGATCGAATGCCTTAGCGAGTTGTTCTTCAACGCGGAAGTCTGCAAAGAGATCTCCAGTGCCGGTGTACTTCTCAAGTTTGGAAACAAGCTCGGGTGCAATCGATCCAAGGTAAGAACTGATCTCTTCCCATGCTTCGTTGCCCTGAATTGTTAGCTTGCGGAAATCTTCGTTAAAGATATCGCGAATAACGCGCACGGCAAGATCTGGCTCAGAGAGCAGAAGTGCAGGTGCATGGAAGTTTGGATTTTCAGATTTCTGATAAATATCTTCCCATTGCGCTTTTAGGCGTGCGACGTCGTTGGTGAGTTCTTCTTCGCTAACGCCTTCAGCAGCGGTACGAACAATTACGCCGGCTTCTTCAGGAATTAAGTTCTTTAGGATCGCTTTTAAACGTGTGCGTTCTGATTCAGGAAGACGCTTTGAAATACCGCTCATTCCGCCACCAGGAACATAGACAACGTAACGGCCAGGAAGTGAGATCTGGCTTGTTAAGCGCGCTCCCTTTTGGCCGATCGGATCTTTTGTAACCTGAACAAGAACAGGTTGGCCTGTCTTAAGAACCATTTCAATTTTACGTGGTTGAGTTTCAGAGATACCTGCAGCATCCCAGTTAACTTCACCTGCATAGAGAACCGCATTGCGGCCCTTACCGATATCAACGAATGCAGCTTCCATAGATGGGAGAACGTTCTGCACTCGACCTAAGTAAACGTTACCGACATAAGAAACGTTGGCGTTACGGTTAACGTAATGCTCGACCATGACCTTATCTTCGATAACAGCGATCTGAATTCGGTCACCGATCTGGCGTACAACCATCTCGCGATCGACATTTTCACGACGGGCTAGGAATTCTCCATCAGTAATAATTGTTCCGCGGCGACGATAAGGCTCGCGGTAATCACCACGATTATCGCCACGATTATCGTTGCGGCCGCCACGATCGCGACCACGGTTACGTGTTCCGCGTTCATTGCGATCTGCACGCGCTGGGCGCTCTGTGCGTTCACGAACTTCGCGCACCTTAACAACTGTAATTACGCCATCCTCGTCAACAATTTCGCCCGGTGTTACACCTTCACCAGTTGCGCGGCGACGGCGACGGCGGCGGTGTGTAGTGCCATCGGCGGATTCTTCGCTTGAATCTTCTGAATCTTCTGTTGAGTCTTCTGCTGAAGAATTTTCTGCACCATCAGCACCCGGCTTGCGACGGCCACGGCCTCCGCGACGTCGGCGACGATTACGTCCACCGCGTGAATCGGAATCTTCCGAATCAGCAGAGTCATTTCCGGCAGACGAGGCACTTACCTTCTCTTCTGTCTCGCTAACTGCCTCAGTTTTTTTCGCGCTCTTCTTAGTAGCAGCCTTAGGGGCTTTCTCTTCTGGGGCAGCCTGGAAAATTGGGACGGGAATCAAAGGCGCTTTCTTCTTCGACTTAGTTTCGGTTGCCTCAACCGCAGGCGTTGTATCAACGCTTGCTTCAACTTCGGCAGACTTCTTCTTACTTGCTTTTTTCACCGCACGCTTGCGCGGTGACTTTGGCTCAATCGCCATGGCACCAAATCCTTCTTTTAAAAAATATGTTTAAAACCATGTTTAAAAACTTTGTTTAAAAACTTTGTTTAAAACCATGTTTCAAAACTTTGTGTAAGTCCGCCGCTGGCTTTGTGCCGCGAATTGGTTCGCGAGCCGCGCTGAACTGTTGGCTTAAGTATGCCAGATAGATGGCGCAAATCGCGAAATGAGCGTGGATTAACCGCAATTAGCGGTGAAATCACCCGCGGTGGCGGGCATTTACGTTTTGCAACAGTCCGAAGCCGATCATGTTGGCAAACATGCTCGAACCACCGTATGAAAGAAATGGCAATGGGACACCTGTCATAGGCATCATTCCCAGGGTCATTCCAATATTTTCAAAAGCCTGAAAAGCAAACCATGCGATCACACCTGTGCAAACTAACTTTCCATAAGGGTCACTTGACCTTCGCGCAATGCCAAAGGCGCGCATTAATACAATTAAATATAAGAGAAGAATAAATCCACAACCAATAAAACCTAATTCTTCTCCAGCTACGGTAAAGATGAAGTCGGTATGTTGTTCTGGAACAAAGCGCCCATTGGTTTGTGGACCATTAAAGAGTCCGGTGCCAAGTAATCCTCCAGAACCAACGGTGATTCTTGCCTGGCGAAGCTGGTATCCACTCCCCTGTGTATCGGCGTTTGGGTCAACGAATGCTTGCAAACGTTTGACTTGATAGTCATTAATAACGCCAACTTTAACCGCCGCAAAACTTCCGATAACTGCTACGAGTATTAGTCCCACAACCCAACGCATTGGAGCGCCGGATACCGCGATGATTGTTACAACAGCAATGCTAATGATGAAGACGGTTCCCATATCGGGCTGAGCAAGTATCAGGAGAACCGGAACAGCGGCGATAACTAGCGCTTGCATAACATCTCTGTGCGTTGGCGCATCTGAGTCATGGGTTCGCTCAGATAAAATCATCGACATTCCAACGATGATTGAGATCTTGGCAAGTTCAGCTGGTTGCACTTGGAAACCACCAGGTAAACCAATCCAGGCTTTGGCGCCATTTACTTCATCGCCAATTCCTGGGATTAATACAAGAGTTAGTCCAATTACACCGGCGATCCAAAAAAACGGCGTATAAGCGCGAATCAATCGATAATCAATAATCGTGGTCCCCCTTGCAAGCAGCGAACCGATCAAGATATTTACAACGTGGCGCTTTAAGTAATACTCAGGATCCAAACCATTTGCGGCATACCAATTACGTGTTGCGGCATATACCAAAAGGGTTCCAATAACGAGCAATAGTGCGATGGCGACGGTGAGAATTGGATCAAAGCCAGTAAAGGCTGATTGGCGTTGTGATTTGCGATAGTTAATTCGCTGCGACATCACGCTCATTTAGCTACCTTGACCTTCGTCGCTGGAGAAATCTTTGGCAATCCTACGGGTGGAACTCCACTTGGGAAGAGAATCTTCGCTGAATTCACTCGCGAACCTTGAACACCGAAAAGAGTTTCATAAATCTTTCGCGCGCCAACGCCTGAGATTGATGCACCAAATCCGCCTTGGCTAACCATCATGACAACTGCAAAGCGTGGTTTATTCGTTGGGCCGTAGGAAGCAAACCAGGATGTATCTGCTTTTGCACTTCCATTTGCATTTCGACCGAATACTTGTGCTGTACCTGTTTTGCCACTAACTGGCACGGGGAATCCGCTAAAGGCTCCGGCGCCTGTTCCGCTAATCACTACTTCGCGCAGCGCACTGTGCAAAAACTTAATGGTTTTTTTATCTGCAGGAATAACACCTAACTTTTCCGGAGCAAACCTCTTAATGACAGTGCCGTCGGTTTTAACGATTGCTTTAGCGATGGTCGGCTTCCATATTGTTCCGCCGTTAGCGATAGCTGCATACATCTGTGCCAATTTTAGAGGCGAGATAACGGTATCTCCCTGGCCGATCGAAAAGTTTACGGCGTCTCCTGCGCGAATCTTGTCACCTTCTAGACAGTTCTCATACGCGAGCTGAACTAAGAAGGCCGTCTGCTGGCTCTTGGGTGCGCGAGTCTTGTAGTTGCAATAAAAATCTTTATTCTGTTCATACCAAGATTTGCGCCACTCGCGATCGGCGAGGCGACCAGACGATTCAGATGGAAGATCGATTCCGGTCTTTACGCCAATCTGAAATCCCTTTGCTGCCTTGAAGAAATAGTCGTTTGCGTTCGACTTCGGCTTCAAACCACCATCTCGTAGCCACTCATCAAATGCGATGCGATACCAAATGGTGTCGCACGAAATAGCCATCGCTTTCTTCATGGAAATGCGACCCTGCGCTTTACTTTCGAAGTTTTGGAATGCGCGAGTACCAACTTCAACCTGAGAAGGGCAGTCGTAAACAGCGCTTAAGTCATAACCTGCATTGGCGGCAGCGACAGCAGAGACCGCCTTGAAAGTTGAAGCAGGTGCAAATAGTCCTTGGAGTGCGCGCGATAGCGCCGGGACTCCAGCTTTCTCGCTATACAAATTCTCGGCCTCTGCAACGGTTAAGCCACGCTCAAAAGAATTGGGATCGTAGGTTGGGTAAGAAGCCAGGGCAATTATCTGACCGTTGCGAACATCCATAACAACTGCGGCTGCACCATCAGATGGCTTTCCAGATCCACGGGCACGTCGGACCGCATCGGCCAATGCGGATTCAGCCGCGGCTTGCACCCGAACATCAATACTCGTTACCAAGTGATTTCCACCAATTGGTTTTGAATTTTGGCTAGTGCTTGTTACGGCTTCTTTACGATCAACGATTACTGTCTTGATTCCTGGAGTACCGCGCAGATATTCGTCGTATTGAATTTCTAAGCCAGCTTTACCGATTGATTCGGATCGGAAGTAACTTCTTCCGTTAGCGCCTGATAAATCATCTTCGGTTAACGGTCCGATATATCCAAGTAAGTGCGCCGCATTTGCACCGGCATTTGCTGGGTAATTTCTAATCGAGACTGGCGTTGCAGAGATACCTGGATATTGATCAGAACGCTCCACGATGCGAAGTGCTAACTCAGGATCTGCTTCCTTAGTAATTGGAATTGGCTGGAATCTAGATCCAGTCCAACACCCAGCACGGAAGCCCTTTGGAAGTTCGCCGCAAAGTCGAGTGCGTTGGTAAACGTCGGTGTATTTGAGTTTAAGAAGTCTCGCCAAACTCTGTAAAACCGCAACGCCTTTATCTGGCTGGCGATCAATTTTTGTCCGATCCACTGTGACGGCTACGCCCACGCGGTTGAGGGCAAGCGGTACTCCAGATGAATCAACGATCAGGCCGCGGGTAGCCGGTGTTACGACATCTCGACTTTGAATTGAAAGCGCGGCATCACGATATTTAGGACCCGCGGCAACTTGTAGGTAGAAGAGTCGCCCGAGCAAGCCGAAGAGAAGAGAAAAGATAAATATCTGAACTACAAAAAGGCTAAGTCGTGCACGTTGGTTCATATACGACTCTTTGCATCAAAGAGCGCTTCATGTATCCGTGTCACTGCAGGCATGAGTAATGGAACAATCGCAGCCGACCAGAATGCAGATGTGAAGAGCGAAACAATTACAGACCAAGTACTACCAATTTCACTTCCTAAGAAAAGACCGAGAATCAAATAAATGAGTCGGGTAATTGCTACGCCAGCTGCAACGGTGAAGACCAATGAAATTGGGTTGCCGCGGAAATTATCATCGCCATAACCAAGATAAGAAATGGTGAAACCCGCCAGAATCATAATTAGCGTCCACTGTCCCATCGGACCTGATGCGGTTTGCGATAGATCCATCATTAGCCCAGCACCGAATCCAGTTAGCGCTCCCATTTCGGGGGTACCTAGCGCCGACCAAAGAAGTGCGAAAATCAAGAAGAGTGAGAAACCGCCACCAAAGATTTTAAATTGACTGACAACGCTCTCTTGCAGGATAAAGATGAAAGCGAATATTGGAAATGAGATGAAAAATCTACGTGCGAACATTTATGGAGCTGGCGATTCTGATGGTTGTGCGTAGATCGTTACCGTTGGGACTGGGGTTGGGACCGGCGCTTTCGGTACTAGCGCATCGCGTGGATCGGCTTCAGGTGCCGCAACAACTACTGCCACAACGCTAAGTGCGGAGAAATTTACATAGAGTTTTACATCCGCTGTCTGAGTAACCGCACCAGCTGCGTTATCAACGGTTGTTACTTCTCCAATAGGAACGCCTGGTACGAATGGACGATTGTTTTCACTACCGCGTGCCAAAATTACATCGCCAACCTTTAGTGTGGATTGGTTATCGAGAAGCTGTAGAACTGCCTTACGAGTTCCTTGCCCACTCAAAATTCCTATTTGTTGGCTACCGGCAACGCGGGCACCGACCTTAAATGCAGGATCCGTTGTTAGCTGAACCAGCGCGCTATTTGGGTATGAAATCTTTACGACGCCGACTAGACCGAGCCCAGTGATGACAGTCATGTTCTTGCGCACACCGTTATTGGTTCCGGCATCAATTGTGATCGTCTGCGTAAATGACGAGGTGGAACCAAGTGAGATCACTTTTGCGTTAACAACTTTATATTTCGCTGTACCTGCTAAATCTAAAACCGACTTCAACTGGTTTAACTGAGCATCGGCATTTTTGCGGTTAATAAGCGATTGGCGCAACTTCTCATTTGTCGCCTTTAACTTCTCGATTTCGCCACGTGTACGACCAAGGTGGGTGACATCAGAGAAGAAGTTTCCAACTGGACGAAAAATTGTTGCAGCGACAGATTGAACCGGAGAAAGAGCTGATTGCGAACCGTTGCGGAGTCCTGTTATCACTTGAACACCACGTAGATCTAAAGTGATTAGAAATAGCGCGGTGACGATAAGCGAAATAAGAAGGAGACGACCGCGGTTGTCGCCGCCGCTACGCATCTTTTAAAAACCTATCGACGAGGCTCAGAGATCAAAACCTTTTCAAGGGCTTCGAACTCTTCAATGCACTTACCGGAACCTTCAACAACTGCATCCAATGGACGATCAGCGATATGAATTGGCATTCCAGTTTCTTTACGTAGGCGCTCGTCAAGACCCTTGAGAAGTGCTCCTCCACCAGTTAGAACGATTCCGCGATCCATAAGATCTGAAGAAAGTTCAGGTGGGCACTTATCGAGCGTGCTCTTGACTGCGTTGATAATTGCATTTACTGGCTCTTCAAGAGCTTTACGAATTTCGGCTGCTGAAACAACGATTGTCTTTGGCAGACCTGTTGCAAGATCGCGGCCGCGAATTTCGGCATCGTTTTCACCTTGTAGTGGGTATGCAGAACCAATTGCCATCTTAATTTCTTCTGCAGTGCGCTCTCCGAGAAGTAGTGAAAATTCGCGCTTTACCCAGTTAATAATCGATTGATCTAGCTCGTCTCCGCCAACACGAATTGATAGCGATGTAACGATTCCGCCCAATGAGATAACAGCAACTTCAGTTGTTCCGCCACCGATATCGACAACCATGTTTCCGGTTGGTTCGTGGATGGGTAGACCAGCACCGATAGCTGCCGCCATTGGTTCTTCGATGATGTAAACCTTACGAGCGCCTGCTGCATAGCCAGCATCTTTAACCGCGCGCTGTTCAACTCCAGTGATACCTGAAGGTACGCAAACAACGATACGTGGCTTTGCCAAGTAACGACGACGGTGAACTTTTTGAATGAAGTAACGGAGCATGCGCTCTGTTGTGTCGAAGTCAGCGATAACGCCATCTTTAAGAGGACGGATCGCAACGATATTTCCTGGTGTGCGACCGATCATCTTCTTCGCTTCCAGGCCAACGGCAAGGATTCCACCAGTATCTTGGTTGACTGCAACCACAGAAGGCTCGTTTAGCACAATGCCACGTCCGCGTACATAGACCAAGGTATTTGCAGTGCCTAGGTCAACAGCCATATCGCGGCCGATAAATGACATTTTATTACTCATGTTTAACCCTTCAGTTAATTGCTTTTACTTTTAATTACTTGCCGAAGAAAATTTCAATTTCGCGCGCCGCAGATTCTGGAGAATCTGATCCGTGCACAATATTTTGAACAACCTTTGTACCTTGATCGCGAGCTAAGTCACCGCGAATTGTTCCGGGAGCCGCAACCGTTGGATCGGTGACTCCAGCAAGAGAACGGAATCCTTCGATTACGCGATTTCCTTCTGCAACTATTGCAACGATCGGACCTGACATCATGAATTCAACAAGTGGTTCGAAGAATGGCTTACCTTGGTGTTCTGCATAGTGGCGCTCTAGAAGTGAGCGATCTGCTTGCATCATCTTTAGCGCAGAAACGACATAACCCTTCTTCTCGATGCGCGAAATAACTTCGCCTACGAGTTGACGACGTACGCCATCAGGCTTAACCAGGATTAGGGTCTTTTCTATGCTCACCTGCCTAGTCTATTAGGCATCTGGAGTTGTTCGCTCCACGGGTAAATCCCTTACTCTTCGCCGCCTTCGCGGTCGGCCGGGTTACCTTTTGCCAGCAAGGCGGCACGGGCCGCCTCACCCTTGCGCCCAACAATTATCGCGGCAATCCATAGCCCTATAAAAGGAACGCTGACGATCACCATCGATGGAACCGCAAAACTGTAGGCCGCCATAGCAAGTTGCAAGAGCGATCCCATAATCCAACCTGAGCGCTTCTTGAGAAGACGAATTGCATAAATCATCAAGAACATAACAACGGCGCCGTAAATAATTACGGAAGAACCATGTTCATCTTTGGCGAGCAACATGGCAAAGCCCATAACTAGAAATTCCATGGAAAGTACGGCAGAACCAAGGACACGCATTATTTATCTTCCGTAACTGGCGCTTTTGCATATTTCCTTCGCACCGCCGTACGCGCTTCACCCACAGTTACGACAGAACCGGTAATCAAAATGGCTAGACATTCTTCGCTCAGTGGGCGAACTGAATCCTTAATTGCTTTTTCGATCGCTTCCGTGAGAGTCGGCTTAGAAAAGACACGGTCGACTCCAAATACTTGATGAGCCAAAGCCTCTAAATCAGCGACTGCCATTGATCGTTGCGTTGAGTTAGTGGTGACAATGATTTGATTCATCACCGGCTCTAGCGCCTGCAAGATCCCGAGCGCATCTTTATCGGCCATTACAGCAACGATTCCGGTTACATCATCAAATGTGAATTCGCTTTGTATTGTTTCAGCGATCGCTTTTGCCCCGTGTGGGTTATGTGCGGCATCCAAAATAATTGTTGGATCGCGGTGAATTATTTCGCAGCGACCTGGCGAAGTTACATTGGCAAACCCGGCTCGGACTGCATCGATGTCAAGGTCTTGCTCGCCGAAGAATGCTTCCACTGCGATTAGAGCAGCTGCCGCATTCGAAGCTTGATGCTTGCCATGTAAAGGTAAGAAGATGTCATCGTAATGACCACGTAAACCGGTAACCGAGATTAACTGCCCACCAACTGCGATGGCGCGAGAATCAATTGAGTATTCAAGGCCTTCTCTTGCAACATATGCACCGACTTCAGCAGCTCTACGCAAGAGCTCAACCGCAGCTTCTGGTTCCTGCTGTGCAAGGACGACAAAGCCTTGTTCTTTAATGATTCCAGCTTTAGTAGCAGCAATTTCAGCAATTGTATTTCCTAGATATTCCATGTGATCCAAGCCGATCGGCATGATTACGGATACATCTGCATCAACCACATTGGTTGCATCCCATTGGCCACCCATGCCAACTTCGATAACGCCAACATCAATTGGGTGTTCGGCAAAGGCTGCAAAGGCAAGAGCGGTGATGGCCTCAAAGAAAGAGATTGGATTATCAAACTTAGTATCCATCAGATCTAGATAAGCGCTGATGTCGTTGAAGGAGAAGATCATCTCTTTAGCATCAATTGGTTGGCCGTTGATACAGATTCGTTCTAAGTAACTTTCTAAATGCGGGCTGGTGAAGCGACCTGTACGCAGCCCCATTTCAAATAGGAGCGAATCAATCATGCGGGAGGTTGTTGTCTTACCATTTGTTCCACCAACATGAATGGTTGGGTATGTCAGTTGCGGTGAGCCCAACATGTCTACAAGAGCTGAAATTCTTTCCAAGGTTGGCGCAATTCGATTTTCTGGCCATCGCGCGAGAAGCGCTTTTTCGATTGCGTCAATACGCGCTTGATCGTCGGGGTTCGTATTATTCATAAAATTTATTATTTAAGCGCGGCAAGCGCGGCAGTGATTCGTTCAATATCTGACGTCGTCTTTTCTAAACGCTCTTTGATTTCGACAACAACATCTGCAGGTGCCTTGGCCATGAAGCCAGCATTTCCCAATTTAACTTCTGCGGTCTGCATATCTTTCTTCGCTGCAGCCAAATCTTTTTCTAGGCGGGCACGTTCTGCAACAACATCGATAGAGCCAGTTAAGTCGAGATCAATCTTTACGCCGCCGATTTCAAGGGACGCCGATGGTGTGAAATCTTTATCTTCTAACTTAAGCAAGAAGCGAAGCGCCCCCGCGTATGCGAGAACATCAGTGGCGCCCGCAAAGCGACCAGGAACTTTCTGTGATGGCTTAAGGCCTTGATCGTTACGGAAACGACGAACTTCCGTGACGATTTCTTGCAGAGTTGTAACGAGCTTCTCTGATTTCTTATCGATATGTGAAGAGTCAGCCTTAGGCCATTCGGCCACTACCAGTGAGTCTCCCCCGGTTAAAGTGCACCAAAGTTCTTCAGTAATAAATGGCATCACTGGGTGAAGTATTCGAAGAAGTTGGTCAAGAACATGGCCTAGAACGCGCTGTGAGTTCGCTTTCTTTTCAGATGCGAACGTTTCTTTAGAAAGCTCGAGATACCAATCGCAAAGGTCATCCCAAGCAAAGTGATAGAGAATTTCGCAAGCGCGCGCAAATTCGTAACTTTCAAGGAGCGAATCGACATCGCGCAGAGTTTCGCTCAGGCGCGAGAGGATCCAGCGATCAATCGCATTTAAATCTGAGGTGTCTGGAAGCGGTCCATTTACGGTTGCACCATTCATCATCGCAAAGCGAGTTGCATTCCATAACTTGGTAGCGAAGTTTCGAGATCCGCCGATCCAATCTTCTGCTAGCGCCTGATCGGTGCCAGGATTTGCACCACGTGCAAGAGTGAAACGCAGAGCATCTGTACCGTACTTATCCATAAATTCAATTGGATCTACTACGTTGCCGCGACTCTTAGACATCTTCTTACCGAACTGATCGCGTACTAGGCCGTGCAACATAATTGTCTTAAATGGCGCAACACCATCCATCGCAAATGTAGACATCATCATCATGCGAACAACCCAGAAAAATAGAATGTCATAACCAGTTACGAGAACGCTGGTTGGGTAGAACTTAGCGAGGTCCGCGGTTTTCTCTGGCCAACCAAATGTAGAGAAAGCCCACTGTCCAGATGAGAACCACGTATCAAGAACATCTGGATCTTGTGTCCAGCCTGCTGGTGCAGTTTCGTCCGGACCAACAACTTGTACTTCACCATTTGGTCCATACCAAACTGGAATGCGATGGCCCCACCACAATTGGCGAGAGATACACCAATCGTGCATGTTATCTACCCACTCAAAATAACGCGGTGCGAGTGCTTCGGGTTCAATTTTTACTTCACCACTGCGCACTGCATCCGCCGACGCTTTAGCAAGAGGTGCAACTTTTACGAACCATTGTTTTGAAAGACGCGGTTCAACCGTTGTATCGCAACGTGAGCAATGCCCAACTGCGTGTACATATGGACGCTTTTCTGCAACAACTCGTCCCATCTCCTTAAGTTTTGCAACTACGGCCACGCGAGCGTCGAAGCGATCCATGCCATCAAACTCGGTGCCGGTGCCATCCATAACACCGTGCTCGTTCATGATTACAACGAAAGGAACGTTATGGCGAACCGCCATCTCAAAGTCATTTGGATCGTGGGCAGCGGTTACCTTTACTGCTCCGGTTCCGAAATCCATTTCAACTAATTCGTCAGCGATTATTGGGATCATGCGGTCGACAAGTGGCAGAAGAACTTCAGTCCCGATCATGTGCTTGTAACGAGGGTCATCTGGGTGGACTGCTACTGCGCCATCGCCGAGCATGGTTTCTGCTCGAGTCGTTGCGACAACAATTGATTGCTCGCCTTCGCCGTAACGAATCTGAACAAACTCACCAGCATCATCCTGATGATCAACTTCAATATCTGAAAGAGCGGTTAAGCAACGTGGGCACCAGTTGATAATGCGTTCTGCGCGATAGATAAGCCCAGCATCATGCATCTTCTTAAAGATAGAAACGACGGCCTTGGACATTCCTTCATCCATTGTGAAACGTTCACGCGACCAATCAACGCTTACGCCCAGGCGTTTCATCTGATCAAGAATTGCTCCACCGGATTCGGCTTTCCATTCCCAAACTTTCTTAATAAATTCTTCGCGTCCTAAATCGTGACGTGAAAGACCTTTGGCTGCTAATTGTTTTTCAACAACGTTCTGGGTTGCAATGCCTGCGTGATCCATTCCGGGCAACCAGAGAACTTCATAATCTTTCATGCGCTTCATGCGTGAAAGACAATCTTGAAGAGTTTGATCTAGCGCGTGACCAATGTGTAGAACTCCAGTGACATTGGGAGGAGGCAGAACAATTGTGAAGGCTTCCTTAGGTGAAGCAGCATCAGCAGTGAAGTAGTCAGCGTTTAGCCATTTTGAATAAAGGCTGGACTCGATATCGGCCGGATTAAAGGTCGATGCGAGTTCTTTGCCTGATGGTGAAGCTGAAGTCATAGAGCGCAGTCTAGATTATGCGCTCTTCTCCTCTGAACCTTTTTCGCGGCGTGAAGCGCGCTTTGGAATATCACCAGTGCGCGCAACCAGCGTTGGAGCCGCATTTTCGTCGATACATTCCTTATTAATGATCACCTTTGCGATATCGGTACGACTTGGTACGTCATACATCACAGAGAGAAGGACAGATTCCATGATCGCGCGAAGGCCGCGGGCGCCAGTGCCGCGCTTTAGTGCAAGTTCTGCGATCGCATCGAGAGATTCTGGCGTGAATTCAAGTTCCACGTCATCGAGGTTGAATAGTCTTTGGTACTGCTTAACGAGTGCATTCTTTGGCTCGGTGAGAATCTGCATTAGCGCTGGCTTATCAAGATTTTCAACGCTTGTTAACACAGGAAGTCGTCCGATGAATTCAGGGATCATTCCGAACTTCAATAGATCTTCAGGCATTACATCAGCAAAAATATCCTTGCGATTCTTATCGACTGCTTCTTGCAGAGTTGCATTAAATCCAACTCCAGCCTTTCCGCTACGCGCTTCAATGATTTTATCTAGACCAGCGAATGCACCACCAACGATAAAGAGAACGTTAGTTGTATCTAGTTGGATAAATTCTTGGTGTGGATGCTTGCGTCCGCCTTGAGGTGGCACTGATGCAACAGTTCCTTCCAGAATCTTAAGAAGTGCTTGTTGTACACCTTCACCGGATACGTCACGAGTAATTGATGGATTCTCCGACTTACGTGCGACCTTATCGATTTCATCGATATAAATAATTCCAGTTTCAGCCTTCTTGACATCGTAATCGGCTGCCTGCAAAAGCTTTAGCAAAATATTTTCGACGTCTTCACCGACATAACCTGCTTCAGTGAGCGCTGTTGCATCCGCAATCGCAAATGGCACGTTGAGCATGCGCGCCAACGTTTGCGCCATAAGAGTCTTGCCACAACCAGTTGGGCCAAGTAACAAAATATTTGACTTGGCGAGTTCGACGCCGTCTTCGCCCTTAACTTCACCAGACTGAACTCGCTTGTAATGGTTGTAAACGGCAACTGCTAAAGATTTCTTGGCGCGGTCTTGGCCGATTACATATTGATCTAGAAATTCAAAGATTGCCTGTGGCTTTGGAAGTTCGGTTAATCCGAGCGTGCTTGCCTCGGCGAGTTCTTCAACAATGATCTCGTTACAGAGTTCGATACATTCGTCGCAGATATAAACGCCAGGACCGGCGATGAGCTTCTTGACCTGCTTCTGCGTTTTGCCGCAGAAGGAACATTTAAGCAGGTCGCTAGTTTCACCGATACGAGTCATGGGTAAAGAATAGTTTTTAGCGTGGAAATATGTCGGTTAAATCAGGCTTGGGTGTGTTCGCCCATAGATGAATTACTTACCCAAGTTGCTTGGTGAATACGGCGGTCTCGCGGATTTCATCTCTTTTACGCCAGGGACAAGTAAAACAATGCCGCAGATAAATAAATGGAAAATGGCAACACCAACCAGAAGTTCTCTTTCACCGAAGATATTTACCATTGGACCCGCCAGCGCCATGCCGATTGGCATAAGTCCAAGCGATCCCATGTAATCAATACTGAAAACCCGCCCCTGATATTCGGCAGGAACTTCACGTTGCACTTGCGTACTCCAAAAAGCTTCCCATGGTCCTACTGAAAATCCAGCTGCAAAATATGCGAGATAGATAAGTTCTTTCGAAGTTGGGAAGGCCAAGACGAGCGGAGCCAAAATAAATAGTCCCCAAACTAATACTGAAACCAATCCGGGGTTCTTGATTTTTGCCTTGATACAGATGACCGCTGAAATGGCGCCGCCGACGCTAAATAAAACTGCCGCAGTGGCGAATACAGATGCCGTTCCAAAGTCCCTCTTCGTGATTACTGGCAGCAAAACATTTTCGACCCCGATAACCATCATCAGTTGAAAAGAGGCCATGATGATCATCGCGGCGATCCATTTGTAGTACCAAACTACGCGCAAACCTTCGCGAACTTCGTTTAAAAAGTTATTTTGCTCGCCCACTGGTGCAATACGTTCGCCTTCTTTAATTCGCACCAAAAGAACCGCGCCTAGCAGAAAAAGAATAGATGTTGCAACGTACGTTGCATGTGTTCCTAGGGATACAACGATAACTCCGGCAACTCCTGGCCCAACAATTGTTGATGTCTTCTTCGCAATTCCGTGAGAAACATTTCCTGCCGGCAATAATGAATCAGGCAAGATGCTCGGAATAATTGCACCCGATGCCGGTCCGCCGAATGCATCGCTTACGCCCATCAAAACGACAATGCCACCAAGGATCCACATTGAAATATTCTCGGGATTTATAAAAACCAATGCACTTCCCATAATGGCGCGAAAACCGTCTGCAATTATCAAAATTGTTTTTCGAGGCATTCGATCGACCCAGACTCCGCCAACCGGAGCAAGCAGAACACCAGATAGAACTCGAGCGGCAAGTATTAATCCAAGCGTGGTTGCGGTTCCACCAGCGTCAAGAACTGTTACTGCAAGAGCAATTGGAAAAGCAGACATAGCGATGCTCGTAAGCGTTGCTGAAATCAACATATTTCTAAATGCAGCGTAAGAAAAAAGAGCGCCGGGTTCGAAATATTTTTTAAACATTTCTGAACCGACGCTCCTCTTTAAGAATTTAAATTATTAACTATGCGGAAGGTTTAGCCTTTCGTGAAGCCATAACCCTATCGATAATTCCGTACTCAACTGCTTCCGCAGCGGTAAGGATCTTGTCGCGTTCGATATCTTTTTCGATTTCTTCAACGCTCTTATTTGAGTGCTTAGCGAGCATTGTTTCGAGAAGGCCACGCATACGCATGATTTCCCGTGCTTGAATCTCGATATCAGAAGCCTGTCCCCCACCTTCAGATGAAGGCTGGTGGATAAGGATGCGTGAATGTTCTAGTCCGTAACGCTTACCTTTTGTTCCACCCGCAAGGATGATCGCTGCAGCTGATGCTGCTTGTCCGAGACAAATTGTTGTTATGTCTGGGCGAACAAATTGCATCGTGTCATAAATTGCAGTTAGCGCTGTGAATGAACCACCAGGTGAGTTGATGTAGATCGAGATATCGCGATCTGGATCCATTGACTCGAGAGTGAGCAACTGAGCCATCACATCGTTTGCAACGGTGTCATCAATTGGTTGACCCAAGAAGATGATGCGCTCTTCGAATAACTTTGTATATGGATCGAGGCGCTTGTAACCGTAAGCGGTCTTTTCTTCGATTGTTGGAAGAACGTAGCGGTTTGTAATCTCTTGAATGTGCTTCATTACTTCTTACCTCCCGCAACTTGTCCATCATTTGTAGCGATGTGATCGATGAATCCGTAAGCCAAAGCATCTTTAGCATTGAACCAGTTATCGCGATCTGAATCAGCGATGATCTTTTCTAAAGGCTGTCCGGTGTGCTTTGCATTTAGTTCAGACATGGTTTGCTTAGTAATAGCCATTTGTTCTGCCTGGATACGAATATCTGTTGCAGTACCGCCGATGCCACCCAAAGGTTGGTGCATCAAGATGCGCGCATGTGGAGTTGCAAAACGTTTTCCAGGAGCACCAGCAGTAAGAATGAACTGACCCATTGATGCAGCCATTCCCATTGCAACAGTTGCAACATCGTTTTTAATGAAGTGCATGGTGTCGTAGATGGCCATACCTGCAGTGATTGAGCCACCAGGTGAGTTGATGTAAAGGTAGATATCTTTCTCAGAATCTTCAGCGGCTAGCAAAAGCATCTGTGCGCAGATTGCATTGGCCATCTCGTCGCGAAATTCGCCAGCAAGGAAGATTATGCGTTCGCGCAAAAGGCGGTTGTAGATGTTTTCATCTAAAGCATTGCCAGTTGCCGCCCGAGCCATTGCTCCGGTCAATTGTGGGACTTGATAATCCACGTATTCCTCCTGATTAGCTGTGAAGCCGTATTAGATATGTAGTGACCTTAACAATGCCTGAGGCGAAATGCTTCCCAAATATGAGAAAAAGTGCGTAATTCTCCCCTTGTTCGCTCAGGGCAGAGGCGGATGCCTGGGCTTTGGCTTACGAGACGGTCAATTTAAGGAGGTAGGTCTTTTTCCCGTTAGTTAGAGAAACGGACGTCTTACCTTTTTTCAGAATTGTAAGCGAAGGATTTGTTTCGTAACTCGACTGCGGTCCGCTTGGCACAAACTTCGCAATCGCAGAGTTAACTACCTTGCCCTTCCACGCTTCTGGGTTAGGCACGTTAAAGACAACGACTTTGCCCATTTTGACCGAGATCGTTTTCGCCTTCAGTGGATTAACCATTACAGGAGGCAAAACTTTGCCGGTGGTTGGAGTAATTGGTTCTTCAGCAACAGGAGTTGGGGTGGCGTCTTCTTGGCTCAACTTAACTTTCAGTGTTGGGGCTGAGTAGGTGTAGCCGTTTACAGAAAGGTAGAGCCAGCCATTTTTCTCGTTAATTGTTGAAGTCGAAACTTGCTGTGAGCCATCAGCATTGATGATTGAAACCGAAGCTTGAATTGGTGCTGTTGAGAACCTGTATAAACAGCGCGCTACCTTCGAATCAATGACCAAGTTGTAACGACCAATGTTTTCTTTTCCGTTGCGGTCGTAGTGTGGCGCAGCAACTTTGTAATCCAAAGTCTGAGTGGTCGAATTAAACTTTGGTGGAGTCGCCATGAACATCGTTGAATTTGTGGTCACAATGCCGGCAAGGCCAGTTAAGTCCTTACTACATTCATTTAAATTTAAATCTCCATCTTGGTAGAAGAGACGGTTTGATTCAAAATGCCACAAATTCTTTGTTGCAATCGCCTTATCGTTCGATGCGGCCAAGAAGTACTGGAATTCCGTAAATGCTTGTTCATCATAGGTATTTAATGCGTGAAAAGCTGAAATCTTGTCGAAAGGTTCTCGTCCAGAGCCGGAGTATTCGGTACGCCAGTTGTCGGGAAACATAATGCGCCCCGCTCCTCCACCAACACGTTGATTGAAATCTTGAAATTCTTTTGGGTAGTCAGAGAATTTTTTATACATTGCAAAGATTGGGACCGACATCGCAGACGCTTCAATCGCCAGTGCTTGACCCGAACCATTTGGAGTAACGACAACGTTTGGATCAGAAAGGCGGCCATTTACCCAGCCGCTAACTTTGGCCTTTGTCTTTAACTCAACTTTAAACCTGACATCCGTTGGCATAGACCAAGCAACTGCACATTCTTTAATCGCTAAAAAGAAATTACATGTTGGGCTGGCTGCACCACCAGCACTCATCATTTTGGTCTCTGAGTTGTAATTGAAAATTCTAGTTTCCTTCGACCAGTTGCCTGAAGCTGCATCCGGTTTCCATGAAACGGCACTGACTGAAACGCGAATTTGTGGAGTTATGACTCCAACAGACCTCTTATTTTGGAATGAAAATAGCGAAGCTCGAAGCAAAAATTGATCTCCACCTGGATGTTTTATTCCGTCGAATGACCATATGGTTGGAAACCAACCGTCGGGCATACTAAATGCGGGGTCACCTTTGAATGCGGGTGTTGCAATATCGGGTTTACTTCCAAGCAATTTGCCCGAGATTTGCGAACCATCGCTCTTAATCGCAGTTATTGCAGTTATGCAATCATCAGTAATTGCTGCCGAACACGGTGGTAAGAAAATATTGTAGGTAAATCTAGGGTATTTGGAACATTCTGCATCTTTAAAATCATCACAGGGAATTCCGATTCCATTTTTGATTCCTTCATCATCGTTTGCTATCAAAAATGAACTGAAGGTAAAGGAAACCGAATCGTCTACTCGTGCTCCTAAATAACCGGCTTCATTAGTCGGTAAGGGAAGTTCGTAGAACTGCTCATCGATAAAGTCGGCGGCCTGTGCTTGCACCAATGTTGGCGCCAACAGCAAAGTAAGAATCGAAAGTAGGGCGATCAGTTTCTTGCGCACGAGATCCTCGGTTTTCAACTAGGGCGTTCTTAAGTTACTACCCAGATATAGCCGAGTTAAACCCCCAGATTTATGCGGGGTTACCTAGAGCAATTTGCGCTTATTCGGCTGATTCAGCTGGCGCTGCAGGCGGAGTCTGTGGGCGAAGCGCTTCGAGATCTACCTTCTTGCCTGATTTGTCGACAACGTTAACGCGACCTAGAACTCCAGCCAGAGCTTTCGTACGAGAAACTTCAGCGACCAATTGTGAAATCTGACCAGCATCTTGCAACTGCTGAGCGAATTGCTCAGGTGGCATTCCGTAACGCTGTGAAGTGCGAATTAAGTATTCAGTTAATTCAATTTCATTAACCTGAACTTCTTCAGCCTTAACGATTGCATCGAGCAAGAAATCAGATTTGATTGAGGTGCGAACTTGGCCATCAACTTCAGCGCGGTGTTCGGCATCTTCTAGGCGACCTTCACCCTCGAGGTGTTCGTGAACTTCGTCAGCAACTAACTTATCTGGAACTGGAATATCAAGATCATCGATCATTTTCTTAAGTAGCAAGTCACGTGCTTGTGCACCTTGTTCCATAGCCTTAACGCGCTTCAAGCGTTCAGCGAAATCTGCCTTGAGTTCTGCAATGGTGTCGAACTCAGAAGCCAGCTTTGCGAAGGCATCATCAACTGGGGGAAGTTCGCGCTCTTTAACAGCCTTCAACTTAATTTCAACATCGCCCTTTTCGTCATCTTTCTGACCAACCAGCTGTGTTTCAAAGTTCTTTATATCTCCGGCCTTCATGCCAAGAAGTGCAGCATCTAAGCCATCAATCATGCGGTTTGACCCGACTTCGTATGAGATGTCGCTTGCCTTGCCGCCATCAACTTCAGCGCCATCAATCTTCGCGGTTAGGTCAACAGTTACGAAGTCGCCGTCTTTTGTTTCGCGCTCGACAGTTGTAAGCGTTCCGAAGCGAGCGCGGAGCTCATCAACCTGCTCATCGATATCTGATTCTGTTACAGCAACATCATCAACTTCGATTGTGATCTTTGAAAAGTCAGGAAGTGTTACTTCTGGACGGACATCAACTTCAACAGAGAAAACCAACTTCTCGTTGTCAACGTATTCCTTTATATCTACTTCTGGACGGCCAACAACTAGAACTTCATGTTCGCGAGCTGCCATTCCGTAAAATTGTGGAAGTGCGTTATTGATCGCTTCATCAATTACTGAACCGCGACCAACGCGTTGATCGATCATCGCTGCAGGAACTTTGCCCTTGCGGAAACCTGGGATGTTTACCTTTGCCGCTACTGCCTTATATGCATCAGCTACGTACTCGGTGAGATCCGCATATGGAACTTCGATATCGAGACGGACGCGAGTTGAGGAAAGTGTTTCGACCGTGCTCTTCACAAAGTGCTCCTTGAAATAGAGATGCAGTAACGATTAGAAAATTCTGGTCGGGGCGGGGAGATTCGAACTCCCGATCTCCTGCTCCCAAAGCAGGCGCGCTAGCCACTACGCTACGCCCCGAGGCGCAAGAGGTGAGTCTAGAGTAATTTTTTACTCTCGGTTAC
>JACCDZ011535961.1_pt1 | contig 21243 bp, 20 predicted proteins | sample 7449551 | NCBI WGS metagenome assembly JACCDZ01 (sample SAMN15323452, study PRJNA562643) | freshwater metagenome | isolation source: river surface water | place: USA:Blue River Watershed | collected 2017-08-18
AATCTAGAGTGCACATTTAGGCGTTGTTGTTGTTGTTGTTGTTGTTGTTGTTGTTGTTGTTGTTGTTGTTGTTGTTGTTGTTGTTGTTGTTGTTGTTCTTGTTCTTGTTCTTGTGATTCTATGTCACCGACGACATAAACGATGTTTGTTCTACAGAATGGACATTTTTTGTTTTTAATATGAGTAATACAATTTTTGCATAATTTATGTTTATTATGACACACTTCATTTAATTCTACACATGAATCATAACAAATTACACATTCAAGCGTCTCAACAGATTCAGGAAAAATCTGTATCGACATTTTTAACATTAATTACAAAAAAAACACTAACAGAACAAAAAAATTTATAAATAACTATTACGTTCACCACGAATGCGTCTTGCAAGTTGCATGTCGCGTGGCATGATTGTTACACGTCGTGCATGTAAGGCGCACAAGTTTGTATCTTCAAAAAGACCGACCAAATAAGCTTCTGCTGCTTCTTGAAGGGCAATCAGTGCTGCTGATTGAAATCTAACGGGTTCATCATTGGTTGATCTCTTCACATCTTCACAAATCTCACGTACCAAACGTTGAAATGGTAATTTACGTATTAACAATTCAGTTGAACGTTGATACTTACGTATTTCACGTAAAGCAACTGTTCCTGGACGGAAACGATGACGTCTTTGTGGTTCAGGTTGTTGAAAACGGACTTTCTTACTTATTTGACGAATTGATCCCTTACCACCTGTAGAGATCTGAGCAGTTTGTTTTGTGCGGGCCATTTTATCGATTAATTAATTATTAAATTATTAAATTGATTGATTATTATAATAATTTTTTTTATGAAAATTCTTGTGAAGTTTCCGATTTTTTTTGGAACGTAACAGTGTCTGTCTAGAAAAATTACGATGTAATTTTTACGTCAAAAAATGATGTGAAAAGTACATAAAAAAAATGTCACCAAATAAAAAAATTATTGAAGATACCCTGAAACAATTATCAAAATACGATAATGTTAACGACGATTTACTTGAATTCTTCAGAAATATTTTAAAGGATATACATTCATTGCGTGAATTAAAAAAAAAGATTACAAACGAGTTTATCCATCTTCGTATGTTCTATACGAACCAAAAAGAACTTTATAATAAAGAAATTAGATTTTTAGAATCAAGAATTCTTGATTTAAGTAGAGAATTACGAGAATTTGATAGAACGTTTACTCAATTACGTCAAAATTTAGGTAGATTACAAGTAACATCTGAAGAATCATTGTTACACAATATTAATCGTTTTACACAAATTACTGAAACACGTATTCATAACTGTAGACGTCAATCGTATATTTTTGGTATTGAAATATTTTATGATTATGTTCATCAATACAATAATAAGTTCGAAAATGTAATTCAAGAATACAATGCATCAAAAAATACATTAAGTAGTCATATTCAAAAATTTTACGAAGATCTTTTGCAAATACAAACTTGTTGTGAACGAATGTATAACGACGAATTTATTGTGAAAGAACAGTACGACGTCATTGTTTCAAAATTTCCAACTGAAACAAGAATAGAAGACGTCGCTTCACTTCCTGAACTCCAAATTTACGACGTCAAACAAATCATTCCAAAAGTTTATCATGATGCTGATTTTACAGATGAACTCGCTCTTGTACAAATCGTGCAACAACAAACTCCTCCATTACAACAAACTCCACAACAAACTCCATCGCAAACTCCACGTCGATCGTCAAGAAGACGTCAAATCATGATACAATGTGAATCTTGTTCAAAATGGAGAGTTTGTTCAAGAGAAATTGCAGAAGAGTTTAAAGAACAAACATTTATTTGCGAATTAAATTATTGGGATCCACAGTACAATCGTTGTGATGTCCCTGATGATAACATCGATTACTCAAACCAAAACGAAATGTACTTGTCAGAAAGCAATAACACAAACGTACAAGATGAACAAAGACCAAAACGTAGACGACGTAATGTTGTTGTTGAATCTGATGATGATCTTTAATAATTTTTATTTTGTTTTTTGTTTGTACATAGTTTTTTTAAAAAGTTACACTGATAATTTTGTTAGCATTTCGTAATAATCCGTAAACTTTTTTTCTTGATAATTTGTTGTGTTTACAAAATTTTCAATCGAGTTGTAAAAACCAACTCCATAGTTCAATGTGTCATCTAACAATCTATTTTTGTTATCTGTTATTGTTGGTAAATTGTTACTTATACAAGAAGAATCAGGTAAAGTAAATCCAACAAATGATAATTTTTTTGTATACATATGATACCAACATAAATTAGGACCGTATTTGTAATCAAAATGTGAATGTATTATAGAAGAGTAATCATCTAAAAAATCTATTTCAATTGTCGAACGATCGTCGATGAAATAAACATGTGTATTTGGATAATGCTTTCTTATCGATTTCAAACAGACGTGTCCAAAGTAATTTTCAATATTACTTCTTACGTTACGATACACAAAAAAACAAAATGGGTGTTGAAATCCATGGAACGTCTTTGGAATTGAAATATTTTGGAACGAATTATCTGTAATTTTATTTAAGTCATGACGTACAAAGTCATCGTTTGTACGCATTTCTGCTACGTCAGAACGTCCTCTATTTTTTTTCAATTGAAATTCATCATAACTCTTCGTGAAGTAATGATGTAAAACAGCAACATCTTCTGGTCCATTTATATTGAACGGTGATGTAATTTCTTTTCCATTTGTATCACGTACACCATTTGAACATCGAAAAAAATGTGGATCTGCAAAAAATGTAACATCATCTGAACGGAATATCATTTTTATATGTTGATTGATTGTATCATCGCATTTTGTAAAACGTTTCGTCACACATTCATTTGAATAATGTAATAAATTTGACGAACCGAATAATTTCCAATTAATTCCGACACCTCCGTTTTCACAATGTTCATTCAAAAAATCATGTATATTTACATGTTTTCTCAATACTAAAAATTCATCTGTATCAAAAATTGCAGTCCATTTATTTTCGAAACGATAATTTTGTAAATAATGATAATATGCATGTAGTTGACGTTGTTTACCAGGAAAATGAATACATTGAATTTTGTTGTCACTGAAATAATTAAAACCATGCAAAGTGTTAGTTTCGGAATTGTCGTAGATGTATATTTTGTCAAAACCGATTTGTAAATAGTAATTTACAAATTCGAATATGTACGGTTCCTCATGAATCACAATAAGAACAAGTGCACATGACATTTTTCTTTCTTTTTGTTTCTTTGAGCAACAAATTTTACACCATCTTAAAAACGAAAATTGATTTATATATAAAAATGTTATACTGTGAAGGACGTCATAAACCCACGTATCGTGGGATGTTGCATTATTACACGTCATTACCATTACCAGTTGTAGGTTTTGCTGTATTATACACAAAATGTAAAAATGACGTCCTTGCGTTGTCATGTGCTTTACTGTTTTCTCTTTGTATTTTCACATGTCTTTTTACAAGTGGTTTGTATCATCGTTGTAAATGGAATAGAGACGCTGAACAATACATTTCTAAATTAGATCACGCGTGTATATTGTTGGTAATATTCGGAAGTTACTTACCATTTGCATTTTATGCGGTACCGAATGTCGTTGGAATGTACTTTGCATCGTATCTTATTTTCATAACAATTGGCGGATTCTATTGGATTACGAGAGGTGGGAAATCAACCATTCTACATTTAGCAAGTGCATCGTCATTACTATCAGTTCTGTATTATTTTCACGATACTTGGTTTGCTATACATGCATTTTTGAATCTATTTATTTATTTCGTCGGTTTTGTTATTTTTAAATTAAAAAAACCAGATCCACTCTCAAATACATTTGGTTATCATGAAATATTTCATGTTCTTGTTGTTATTTCCATGGTGTATAGTTATTTTTTGCATTATAAAATTTATTAATTAATTTTTATTACATTCTTACTGTACAAATACAAAGTTACTAAAACTGAAATAACGCTGAAATAAACAACGTTAAGATTCACTGTTTTCCAAATTGAAAAACATATATACATTAACGACATCAAAAATAAATAACAACGTGTATATGCTACAGTTTTACCTGCATCTAATGGAGGTTCTAACATAGATTTCAGATATACCCCACGCAAATGTGTTGAAATGGTGTCACGTGTTTTTGTTTCATCGTATTTCACTAATGGTAATACACGTGCATATACTTTACCTGGTGTACTACATAAAGATCCTGGTGGATTTAATTCGAATGCACCAAAAATTACGACCGGACAAATGTCTTTCTTGCAATCTTTTACAAGATAAAATGGCCCCTTTTTAAATTCTTGTAAAATACCTGTTGTACTTCTGGTACCTTCTGGGAATACAGCGATCATTTTATTTTCACCATCTTTTGTTATTTTTGTTAATGTTTCAATCGCAGCATCTCGATTCTTTCTATTAATGGGAACAGTATCGAATAATAAAAGTAACCATGAAAAAAATGGTATCAAAAATAATTCACTTTTTGCAATTGAATACACTCGAAATGGACATAAATATGATAATATAAATATATCCATAAAAGACGTATGATTCAAAAATATTAAAGGAGTGCAATGTAAGTGATCCATAATGTCTTCTCCTTCTATTGACAATTCAATACCATTTAAAAGCAATACACATAATGCAATTAGACGTTTCAATTTTTCAAAAAGACGTTCTTCTACATTTTCACCTGATGAAGTACATTTTATAACATACAATGGAAGTGAAAAAAATGTTGCACATGTCACTAAAAAAAACCACACACTTGCAAATCGTACTACATTATCAATAATTTTCAACATTTTTTTATTTCACGTAAAAATTTATTTCTTAAATGAATTGTTTTTTATATACGTACATTTTATCTATTAGTGTCATGAGCTCAAAATGATCAAGTGCAACTTGCGAGTTGGTCGAGTAGTTGGTCATGGTTGGACTTACTAGCTCGATGGGTGACGTCAGGAAATTTCACGGACCGTTCGATTCTACCGATCAAGAAAAAAAATATCGAATCAAATGTTGTCCCCGAAATCCGAACCACAAATATACGGTCCGTGAAAATTCTTGATATCTGCACCATAAGTTGAGTACTGATGAATAAGGTATCGTTGGACTGATCATCCAAACGATAAAGTACAATGAACGGACGCGTTCGTGTACCCTGAAAACTCACTAGTCACTTGCCGCTTGAACGTTTGAGTTCCACTATGAACCTAACTTGACTAATGAAGTTCATACGGATGTAGCAGTGTCTGATCTGTCAATGAAGATATCGTGTACATAATTCCTGGGGGATATCAACGTTCAGCTTCACACTCAACAACGATGAACAGTTCCAATCAAATGTATTGGGTTCATATATTTTTTTTATTTCGTCGTTGTGCATACACATCGTAATTTATTGTTCGTGTTATTAAAAAATACATAAAAAATGCCTTTAGAATTAAATATTAAAAAATGGGATCCTTCCCGTCTTGAATATAATCGTACACATGGACACGCTCCTAAAATTTTAATTATCGGAAAAACTGGTACTGGTAAAACTACTTTAGTACAAGATCTTCTCTTTTATATACGTAAGATACACGCAGGAATTGTTATATGTCCGACGGAACAATCACTTATAGATTACCGCGTCATGTTTCCGGAATCATTCATACATGAAGCGTGGGATTCCAACCTTATTGCGAATTTTATTAGAATGCAAAAGAAAATACGTAAAACTGATTCTAAATTTCATCAAATTCTGATGTTAGACGATATCATGTATGATAAAAACGCGATTCTCAAAGACGATTCCACACGTTTCATTTTCATGAATGGTAGAAATAATAATATTTCCATGATCATTACTATGCAATATTGTATGGACTTACCACCAGATCTCAGAAATAATATTGATTTTGTTATTGCGTTACGTGATAACATCCATGCGAATCGTGAAAAATTATGGAGAAACTTTTTTGGTGTTATTCCAAGTGCAGACATGTTTCATCAAGTAATGCAAAGTTGTACGTCTGGATACAATTGTATTGTTCTGGATAATACGAGTCGTTCTGCCAATATTGAAGATTGTGTATTCTATTACTCAGCAGATTCAAAATACGAAGACGTACGTATCGTACGTTCAATAAGAGACACATACGATATACAATATCCTGATGGTACATACGTGCAACAAGTGAATAAAGCGTTTTTGAAAAAAGATAATGAACTTGACACATCAAACACATATCATGAAGGTGAACACGCAAAAGCAAAGTACAAACGTACATGGTTATCGTTACCTCCAAATAAACGCCATTGTTTCCATTCGGGTGCATGGAAATATCACGATACACGTTTTAATCCAGATTATGACGCTGATGATCTCGCTCCTCCAACAACGAATGTTCCAACAACGAATGCAACAACTCAAGGTACACAAGTGTCAAATGATTTTCAAAATCAGTTCAGACGTCTCAAAAGAAGCGAACGTGCAGATGTAAACGTCAAAATAATTTAAAATTTTTATTTCAAAAAAAAATATAGTAGATGTAGTAAAACAAAATGGGAAATAACAATTCTTCTTCAGATGAAGAACAACAACTAGATACTTCAGAAGGTTTAGTCGTAGATCGTTTGTATAAATTAATTACTGGAGTTTATAATGAAAACACATCAGACTCTCCTTATGAAAAACTCAATAAATCAATTGATGCAATTAATAATTCAATGAAACTACAACATCAACAAACACAAACATTGACGTCGATCGACACGTTTTATCAAATTGCAAACGTCAATCAAACAAAAACGATTATTCCATCAACATTAATGAATTCGATTGGTTTGAATGAATTCACTACTGAGGATTACAAAATTCTTTATGATCCCAGACGTTTCCATGAAATTTATAATCTTATTCCAGACGTAACAAATACATTGCAGTTACATCAGAATCAACAATTTGTACATAAAAGATTTTCTTCACAACAATCATATAAATCTATTTATAACGTCGGTGGTTATGAAATTGGTAATCGCATTGGTAATGGAACATTTGGTGTTGTTCATGAAATTAAGAATTATAACGATCGTGTTGTAAAAATTATTCATGGAGATATCCCAGAACAAGCAGTTGACGTCTTTCTCGAAACTATTATACAACTTATACTTTTCGATGAATGTTCTGTATTAAATTTTTTAACATACGCTAAAATTGGCAGATTATACAATTTATTTCGTTTTACAATTAATTCACATACTTACATTGCGATTGTAATGGAACCATTTCACACGAATGTTGCAAATTACTTTCAACATATTTCACAAAACATCCGTCAAAATCAAAAGTCAGTCATTGAACTATCAACTGCAAATATTTTTATGCTTTATCAAACTTTCAGAACACTTGTGTATTTGTCAAAAAAACTTAAATTTTCACATCGTGATCTTAAGTGTGACAATATTATGATTAATTTTATTATTCCAAAAAATTCAAATGGTTTTGATTGTTTCCAAACGTTTCTAATCGACTTTGGAAGTTCACGTCTTGAATATAATGGGTTTCTATTTTCTTCAAATTACATGTATTACTTCGACGACATTAATAAAGACTTTCATAATCCAATTCAAGACGTTGGATTTCTAATTTTTCAAACTTTATGGTTTGATGGCTGTGAACAATATGCTTTAAAAAGATGTGGAGTACTTGAACCAATTTTTTATTCTCGTTTGGTTAACTTCATTTTATCTTTGTCGCCGAAAATTAAAAAAGACTACATCACTAAAGGTTACATTGGTGTAAATGAAAAGAATGAACAAAATTGGTGGAAATTATATGTTGACTTAATATATTCGAATTATGGTTTTAGTAATAATAATTCTACATTCGATTACTCTGTTATTCATACAATTTTAATTGATTTAAAAACTTTATTAAGAAAATATGCACGAAACCAAAACGCTCAAGAACCATTTTATTTTGGTACGCAAAAAACGTCTTAGTATGGATTTGGTTTAAGAACACAACGTTTTTGTAAAGTTAACCACAGTTCATAACCATTTTTTGAATTGCAATACTGTAACGCACAATCACGTGCGGTTAATCCTAATTCATTATCAGAGATAGGTTCATTAGCACCAGATGAAATCGCGTACGTACACATCGTGTACGTAAGGAATTGTAAGAAAATTAAGAAATTCATTTATTTTTATTTTTTAATTATATAAAAAAACAATGTGGAACATCAACTGGATTAATACAATTACATCAAAGTACAATTTACTTGTGATGTTACTTTTACTTGCGACATCACATGCAAATAAATTCTTGGATCCGGTTGCAAGACATGATTTACATCAATGTGCGTCAGTGTTATGTCCTGAAATATACAATGAACTCATTGAGTACTTGCGATCCGGATGTAATTCTGATTTTTAAATGTATTATATCGAAATTTTAAATAATAACATAAAATGTTGAGACGTTTTCTTTCGACTTCTACAAAATCTGTAAAAAATAAAATGAACAAAAAAAAGTTAAGTACACCGACACAACAAACACAAACGCATCATCAAACAACAGATGCGGATCAAGAAATTAATGTTTACCCCCCGATTTTTGCTATCGGTACAGTTGCACTTTTGTACGCGTATTTTTCACCTAGAAACAAATACAATTAGACGTGTTTATATATTAATTATTTATGTATATCATGTGTTATTAAAATAAAAAAAATGTTCATGTCATTTGTTTCGAAACGTTTTCCTGTGTTCATCAAATTATTACAAATATTATCACATGAAATTTACATACCATCGTTTATGTTTCACAACGTCGTGTCGACTTTTACGAAAAATGAAGAAGAATCCATGATACAAGAAATTAAACGTGTTCTTCCTGATGTAGATCCACAGAAATTAGAAATTATTGGTTGTGGAACTGTTGGTAGAGTGTATCGTTATAACAACTTTGCAATCAAAGTACAAATACCTGGAATGTTAGATCGTTTTGATGAAAATTTTAAAAAAATTAATATTTTTTTTAGTTTCATTGACATACTCACATTTGGACGTTATCGTTTTTATGACAAATGTAAAAATCTCGTTTTCAGTTTTCATAAACAGTTTGATTTCATACAAGAAGTCGAAGCGATGAAGACGTATTCACGCGATCTCGTTAAATATAATTTCACAAATGTATTCACACCAAATGTTTATCATTACAACAAAAGTATTATCGTCATGGATTACGTAGAAGGTGAATTATTTCGTCAAGAACACGTTAATGATGAAATGGCAAAAATGTTACTTGCAAATATGTTCTTCTTCGATTTGAGTCATGTCGATTTACACAGTGGTAACATGATTGTCACCAAAGATAAACGTGTATGTGTTATTGATTTTGGTCTTACTGAAAATTCAAGTAATAATTTACAATACGAACGTCTCGTCTATAATCTTTTTAAAGACGATGTTATACGTTGTGCAAACATTATTGCATTATCATGTCATCATTCGAAAACGAAAAAAAAATTTACAGTGAACGATCGTGAAGTTATAGAATTACAATTTAATATGGCACATTGTTATCATTTTGAAAATCCTGATACGAAATTTCAAAATATGTCACGTATTATGAAAAATTGGTTTATCCAATATCCTTATATTGCTGGCTGTGGTTATTCCGCTTTTTGTTCTTTTCTTACATCTGTACATCTTATTGGTTACATTCGTGATCCTTATCAATTAAATAGATCATTACAGTGGTTTTTAACAGTTAGAAAAACATATTAAGTTTTCAAGGTAATGATGCTCTATGAAGTGCTGCTTCTTCGTCTAAATTTCGTAAATTCCACAATAAATAATTACGTACTAAATCATATTTTTTACGTGCTTGTTTCTTATTCTTTTTCGGACGTAATTTCAAATATTCTCGTGCAAATGTTTTGAAATCTTCCATTACTTTATTTATTTACAATACAAACAAAAAAAATAAAACGTCGTGTATAAAATAAAACAAATGTTGACGCAAAAAAAATTCGTCAATAAATATTTACGTATACATCCACATGTGACACAAAAATACGCAATCAAAAAATATTTTAAAGGACGTCATTCTTTCGGTATAGATTCACTTGATTCTGACACTTCATATGATGACATACGTTCATTTGAAAATGAAGATGAACAATTACATAAACTATTGCAAAAGCGTAATATCAATTCTGAACATTTTCACAACTTCGTACAAAATCGTAAAATAACATTACACACTAAAAGTTATGAAGACGTTATTAAAAAGTATTTAGATGCTGTAGAAAATGGTGACGTTTCTCCTGTGAAGTCATTATCACCAGATCAAAGAGGTTTGATCCGTAGACATCCTAAATGTAAATTATACAAATGGATGAATGAAATTGCACCAAATGATAACATTCCTCATCATGTAAATATTTTAAGTGATAAAGAATGTCGTTACTATTATATGCACGAAGGGTTAGACACTGTAACAATCAATAGAATGCTAAAAATACTTATACGTGCACGAAAAGGAAATGCATGGGCAATAAATATTTATCCACAAACTGTTGATATTATTGATGTGGCGAACAAAAATGAAAAAACACAAAAAAAAATTATTTCAAGAAATACGGGACAATTATCTGGATTTTTAAATCATTTTTCATCAACAAAATTTTGTACTGTTGGAATTGGTAATCATGAATGTATGTTCATAAAACATCCGACGGACCCAAATACAATTCTTATTTTAAATCCACACGGTGTACATGCTGATAACAACATTGTTTTTGACACTATAAATCGTAGTTTAGATCCAGATGTACTAAATAAATATGTATTTACAACATATACTCCTGATTTTTCAGATCAAGAATTTGAAGGCTCGTGTGTTTCACATAGTTTATCACGTATGTTTTATATTGCATATAATATGAAAAACAAAGAATATACTTTGGATAATTTAGTTTATTATTTTGAAAAACAAAAAATACCATGTCAATATGCTATATTTACACAAAATTTAAAATATTTAGCAGAAATTGAATTAAATAACCCCGGTAAATATGAATCAGAAGAACATACAATAATGAAAATGAATAAAAGCTATAAAAGAAAACTTTCACGTAAAATTCTTTTTCTACATGAATTTGAAACTGAAAATCCATTTCAAGCAGCTATAATCAAAAATTTTGAAGAAGCTTGTGAAAAATTTGTACAAGAAAATGGACATAAGTTATCTCCTTCACATCAAAAATTTGTCGAGTTTGAAAATTTCATCGACGATATAATACGTGCACTTGTTCTGTAATAATTCTTCTGTGAAGATCTTACGTCATTAGGCACTGCTTTCTTATGCGAAGATCTTACGCAATTATGCACTACAAGATTCACATGTTTCGACGACATTTGCAGCTTTTGTTGCTGGTAATGAATGGACGTAATAACTTGACGTCTTTAATCCTAACTTCCATGATTTCATATGACAATTATGAAGTAGTGATACATCCGCGTTTTTACCTTCAATGTACAAATTCATCGATTGTGTTTGACACACGTATTTACCACGTATCGCTGCTAATTCTAATAATGGCACCTTACGTAATTCTCTTGCTGTTTTATATAAATTACGAATATTTTCAGGAATTTCTTGAATTTTTTGAATACTACCACCATTTGAAACAAGACGTTCGTACATACGTCTGTCCCATAATCCTAAACGTAGGAGGTCACGTACGAGATATTTATTGATCATCATGAATTCACCTGCTAATGTACGTCTCGTGTATAAATTAAATGTAAATGGTTCAAATGTCTCATTGTAACCCAATATATTGGATGTTGATGCCGTAGGCATTAACGCGACACATAACGAATTACGTAACCCATGTTCTATAATTTCTTGACGTAACGAATCCCATCCATATTCAATCGATCCATTTACACCCCATAGATCGAATTGGAATTCACCACGGGATATTGGAGAGCCTGGGAATGAACTGTATACACCGAATTGTTTCGCTAGATTACAAGATTCTAACATCGCATTGTAATAAATACATGCACTGATCTTCTCCGTAAATGCTTTCGCTTCATCTGATTCCCATGACACACCTGCCATTGCAAATAGATCTGCATAACCTTGTACACCTATTCCAATAGGACGATGTAACGTATTTGAATTACGTGCACATTCTGTTGTGTAGTAATTGGAGTCGATGAGTTTATTCAGATTTCGTACGAGCATTCTTGTGATACGTCCGAGCTCATTGAAATTGAAGACATCTTCAAAATTTGCGAGATCATGTCTTTCTACAATTGGTTGTATGTAAAACGCTGGTAAACCGATTGATGCTAAATTACAAACAGCTGTTTCATCGGAAGACGTATGTTCTACAACTTCTGCACATAAATTCGAACAATAAATCGTACCGAGATTCTTTTGATTCGATTTCAAATTACACGCGTCTTTATAAAGTAAATACGGCATACCTGTTTCGATTTGTGATTTTAATACTGCACTCCATAATTCTTGCGCAGGCATCTGTTTCTTGTATTTACCTTCCGATTCAAGACGTATATACGTTTCTTTGAATTCTTGACCAACGAGTTCTACAAGTTCCGGATGATCACCTGGACAAAATAATGACCATGTACCATTCGTTTGAACACGTTCCATAAATAAATCATTTGTCCATAATGCATAATTCAAATGTTCCGCACGTTGTTCTGGTAATGTTGTAGGATGACGTGCTTTTATAAATGTTTCAATGTCTGCATGCCATGGTTCTAAATAAACCGCAATTGAACCAGGACGTTTACCACCTTGATCTACATGACGTGCTAATGCGTCAAGTACTTTTAAGTACGGCATCATACCTGTCGAACGTCCACGTGATGTATTTATCATTGCACCTTGAGATCTTATTTTATGCATTGCAATACCAATACCACCACCGTATTTAGAAATCAATGCACATTTATGTGCAACATTATACATATCATCAATAGAATCTTCGATTTGTAATAAGAAACACGATGCTAATTGTGGACGCGTAGAACACGAGTGAAATAACGTAGGTGTCGCGTGAATACACTTACGTAATGACATTGCATCATATGTTTCACGTACGGCTTCGATGTCATTACCATGTATTTGTATTGCTACACGTAAAAATAATAACTGGGGCGTTTCAATAATTTTACCTCCGACGGTTCGAAGATAACCACCATTGATTAACGTTGAAACACCAAAGTAATCAAGGAGATGGTCACGTTCGAAATCGATGAACTCATTGATTTTGTTTGCATTGTTGACATAAACGTCATAAATTTCTCGTGTTATTTGTTGATCTTCAAATAATAAATCAACAGTACGTCTTATGACGGCGTTAACGTCGGTTTCAATACAAAGTTTACAATGAAGATCATACACAACAATACGTCCTGCAAGTTGTGAATATTCTGGATGTTCCCATACTAAATTCATACAATTTAATATACAAATTTGGGTAACATTTGCGTCTTGTTGAAGGTTTACACCTTCTAAAACTTTGGACACATCAATATTAGACAAAACACGTTCTACCTGTACCAAGTCTTCTAAACGTTTACGATTCATTTTTTTTAATTTTATGTTCATAAAAAAAATATAGATCAATAAATATAAAATAATAATGATTGAAGACGTTGAACATGCTGAACTTTTAAAATTACATACGTTACTTTCAAACACCGATACGTCTATTAAAGAAATTTACATGTTTCTAAAAAATAACATTCACGTTTTCAAATGCAAAGAATTTCGAAAAAAGGTTTTGAAAGAGAGTTTTATGTTACTTATGATTCTTGAAAGTCAGGATGAACTTGATTTGGTTACTGATGTCATTTTTAAAATATTAAATGTATGAAAAGATTTTCTTGATAAGTTCATTACAGAATGGTGGTAATAATAAATAACCTATTGTAAAGTACATTAAATATCTCACTACTACATCTGTTCCTGTCGAAAACGACTTCGTTATATAATCCCATATTGTAGAGAAGAATGTTGGAATGATTGATGTAAATACCTTTGTTAACTCAGGTATCACTGTTTTAGTAAAGAATGATGACACATTTCCTCCTATTGTGTCAACAAAAAATGTTTCCAACTTTGGTCCTGCTGTATTCACAAAAAAGTTACTCACGTTACCACCTATTGTTGTAACGAAGAATGTTTCTAATGTTTTCGGTAAGGTATCTGTAAAGAATTCTTTAAGAGGACCACCAACGTCATTTATGAATACGTCAGGAACTGTCTTTGTAAAAAAACCACCGACGACACCATCTTTTCCAAATGAATCTGCAATTGGACCATCAGGACCAAATACACCTGTTATTCCTCCTACAACTGGACCATTTGGACCAAACGTTTCTGTAAATGTTTCTGGAAGTGTATCTTCAAAAAATGTTACAACTGGATCGAATGCATTCTCAAATGCTCTTGGAATTCCTTCAACAAAAAAATCATCAACACCTGCAAAACTTTCTTTTAACGAATCACCCATCATGGAAAACGCGTCTTCCCAAAAATTACCAAAATCTGTAAAATCTCTTTTCATGTCTTTTCCAAAATCTGTAAATGCATCTTTCGTATCTTCTGCTGCATCTTTTATCATATCACCAAATTTTACAAATGCTTTTTCTATATCTTTTCCCCAAGTTGTTGGATCTGCTGCACTCATAAACTTTTCGGTTGGTTCAATTATATTTTCATCGAACCAATCACCTGTTTGATTTCCTGCTTCGACGAAAACATTTCCTGCTTTTTTCCAATTTACATCAAAATTTTCTTTGTTATCATTATACGGTTCATATGATGATGATGACATCGGGACAGATTCATGCATTGGAATTTCGAAGTAATCATACGAATCATTCATTACCGTAAAACTTTCTTTTGAAGTTTTATTACGCGGTGGTTCCAAAGATTTTTCAATACCTCTTTCGTATTTTTTTATACGAGCTTTATTTGGTTCTGGTGTTTTTTCTGGTGGACTTGCGACTTTTACATCACGATTATCATGTATACCCATTTATTTTTTTGATTCGTTTTTATTTATTACTTCAACACATAAAAAAAATATTTATGTTTTCGTTTTAAAAATTACATGACGAAAAAACCTTGTGACGATTGGATGAAATATTCTCTTCATCAAAAAGAAATATAACATTATCGTAAATGATAATATAGGGATTGCAAATGAAATAAATGCAAATGGATTCAATATTATAAATAGTGCTATTATATTCCATTTTTCTTTATCCCATACTCTATCTAAATACGCTCCCACTGATTTTGCTACTTTCTGTGCATCCTGTACTGTTTTTAATACTGCTTTGATTGATGTACCCCATGCTTCTCCAACTCCTGTTTGTAATGTATTTAAGAGTAACATCACGTCCTTTGGTATCGTTGCGTCTTCGTTAAGTAATAATGAATTTATTTGATTTTCTATTCCTTTTACCATTTTCACACGAAACAGTGTATCAAATGTTCCTCCTGATTTGAACGTATCCGTAAATGTTCTTGCACCTGCTCGAAATGTTGAATCGGCGTTTCCCATTTTGTTTTTTATTATTTACACACCAAATTATTTTTCATACTATTTACTATTTTACGCATTTAGAATAAAAAAAATAGAATGGGCAAAGGGATTGTTAAGAAAGTTTCAAAAACATGGGACGCTTCACGTTTTACAAAAGAAGCTGTACGTGCAAAAAAGTCACTTGACAATGTCGTCACGATTTCCAACAAAGCACGTACACTTTTTAATTCCGGTATTTCCATGAACGATGTTCAACAACGTCTTTTAAAAAATCCAAAAGATCGTGTTTACATTCAAGCACGTGAACTTTTACATTGTGCTGATATTCAAAAACAAAAATGTAACATGCTTTACCCACGTGACACCGTTCTTCCTGAAGTTCCACGTGACTTGATCAATCATTTGAAAGAATTACAAATACTTTCAAATACTGATGATTTTCCTAAACCAATCGCAAGCATTGAACTGTCACAAAAACAAATTGGGAATTTATTACACGTACTTAAAACTCCAGATACATGTGTACACGTTTGGTCTTCATTGCATTATCATTATTATCAATACCATTCTGTTACACATGGTGTTATCGCTGTTGCACAAAGTATTGAAGACTTGCAAAAAATTTTAACTCTTAAACATTTTTTTTATCAAATAAAAAACCAAAGCAACAATAATTGAGATTACTAAGATTCTCCAAAATTGTATTGGACAACTTTGTGGTTTCGCTTCATAAACAACTTGTGGTTTAGAATTTTGTAAAGACGTTGTTGATGTTGTCGATGTTGATGGAGTAAATTTATTATATGGCATTGGTGTTAATAAATTTGAACTTACACTCGATGTTGTTTCTAATTTTGTTTGTAAATCATATATTTTGCTTTTGTCGTTTTCAATGTAAATATATCTTAATTTTCTTGGTTTTCGTATTTCTGTTGTTTCATACAAATTACAACGACCCTCTTCTACTATTTCGTATTTTTTACAATCCAATGATCTGCAATGTTGTTCACATGTTGTTGTTGAATCGTCAACTGATAATATTTTTAATGAACTTGGCTTTGCGTCCTTTTCTAAATACTCATACGAGGATCCTTTTGGTAATTTACGTGTATCTACTACATACATTCGATTGTACACAGGTGAATATATTGTTTCCATGTAAAGTCTTTCTATGTCAATAAGTGGTAACACGCTCGTGTAAATACGAAAATCTATTACACCTGTATTTACTATTTTTGATTTTCTTTTCATATTTGTTGGATAGGGTTTTCCATTAACTTGAGAAACTAAATTTGCATTTACATAAACGTCAACACGTCCTGATTTCAATATTTCGATTACAATATGATTCGTTTCATTATTTGTTATTCTTTTTTCAATTTTCGAATCATTCACATAAAATACGTCGTCTATTATCTCAGATCGTACGTCTTCTCCAAAATCAAATAACTTTTGATTCTTCATTTTCGTTTTCAGAAAAAAGGATATCGTTACTCCTTCAGATCCAAATTGAATTTCTGGTATTAACATTTCTTTCTGAAGCTTGTTCGGTTTGTAAAATAACAATGGACTATCTATTTCGACATTGTACCATGACAATAATATATCTTGTGTTGGTAATTCTCCAATGGAATTGTTGTAAAAACGATAGTACTTCAAAAAAACTGGATCGTATATTAAATCGCCTGATGAAAATACAGATGTCTCATATGGAACTGCAATACGTATTTGTGATGAATTACGATCTGTAAATTCATTATACTTGTATCTTACGAAACGAGATTCGTTGGGATTGTACTTGTATAATATACTGTCGTCATTCTCAAAATACACTATAGAATCTTTCGTTACCACGTCGATTGAATTTTGTGTGTACGCCTTGCCTTTTTTAAATAAATAAGTTTCTTTTACTTTTATTTTCATTCCTGGTGAATACACGTCGTTTTTGTAAAGTGACATTACTTCTTCATTTGAAAGTGATGATGGATACATACGAAGCGATGATGTTTTTGTAAAGGTTTCTATAAATTTAAAATTCACATCCAGTGGACTTGTTAATTCTGCTTGATACACATCAATTCCGTTTATGATTATTGTGTTTGTAAATCCATTCTGAATCCATACAAAATGTAAACTCGTTGTTTCTAAAGGAACTTCTGAAACTTCGACGTCGTTGAAATAAACTTTATTCGACTTCATTGAAACTACAAAACTTTCTGAAAGTGAAAACATTACGCCTTCTTTTTTTTCCATTACAATTGACACCGTAAAATCACTCGACGTGGTTTTGTAATTTCCAATTACGAACTCATACGGAGTCGTTTGTGAATAGTAATCTTCATGAATTGCTTTGGTTTTTATTTTTGGATAATACCACGTTTTTAATATATTCTCTGTCATCAATCCAAGTTTGTAATTGTACATTCGAAAGTACTCCTTCGTCACCGGATCGTATATTATATCTTCATTTTGAAAATCATTTACGTCGAAACGTAATGAATTTATTTCTGATTTCAATACTGTTCCTTGTTTACAATTCACTGTTGTTAATTCATTTACATCGATGTCTAACGATTCGTATAAATCTTCTGGAATTTGACGTAACATACCATATGATTCTGTATTTGTCATATACAAAGACTCTTTTGCTTCATTACGAATTTCAAATACACGATTGTCATTTAATAAAAACTCATACGGACCTTTCAATTTTTTTGAATTACGTATTATAAAATATGGAATGATGTATGTGTCTTTCGTCTGATCTGCATATTCTTCTGTAAGTAACGCTTCAAATAATAAATCACCTGATTCATTTACACGTACACCATATGCATTGTATTTCTTTAATGTCGACTCCGAACGATTTTTGATGTATGGATTCAAAGACGTATTTGCAGTAGGATTGTCGTCTGTGCCTACTTCTACCACGTATAAATTCTTTGCTGATTCTACGTCTCGTATTTCAAACGCTTGTATTGGAAAAAATGTTGCAAACGTCTCTTTCAAATTCCAGATTTCTGTCATGTTATTATCGAATATTACTACGTCACCATCAGATTGGATTTGCATCGAATACAAACCGTTCGATGATTGTATTAATTCATTTGCATAAAAATATATATTCTGTGTTCTTCCATTTTTTGACGTTACTCCTATTGTTTCACCAAGTGTATTTCCTGACTTTTTGTTGTATAACATCACACCATTTGGACTTTGTTTCGAATACCTTGAACATTTTATAACTTGTGGACTATTTATCATGTTCATATTCACACTGTATTCTGATACGTCAGATAAATTATTTACATCGAATCCTAAGAAACTTAATTGTTCTTGTGATAACGTACCGAGTGTTTGTTGCATCGTTAAAACACGATATTGACGTCGAAGTTCTTCTACTTGTTCATTTGATAATTTTTTTAATTCTTCGACTGACATGTTTAAAACATCTTCAAGTTGTATATTCGGATTGTTCATTTTTTTTTCTTTTTTATTCAAAACAATTACATTTTTTTTTACATTATTACACAATCAAACAATCAACAACAATGCAAACTACATTTTCGTTATTTTACGGGGATTACCATGATCATCATCATTATTTTCCATTCTTCTTTTTAATCTTGCACAAGCTAATCTTGCTAAAACATCAAGACCATTTACTTCTTCGACATTACATTCTCCTACATTCTCCATTGTGATCTTCACATTATTCGTATCGTGTAATAATACACTTACATCTAAATTATTACCACTTAAGACCAATTCATTTATCGAATTCACATGTATTAACAATGTTCGAATGTCGTCATACACTTCATTAAGTTCGTTTATACTTAAATCTAAATGCTTCAATTTCATTGTACTACCATGTGATTTTAATTTTAATAAATTTGATAAAAAACGTATACCATCATTACCTATTTGGTTTCTTGACAAAATTAATCTTTCTAATGACGTATTCTCTACTAAGTATTCACTTAATTTCATAAAATCTTTTGATGAAATCTTACATCCTCTTAATGTTAATGATTTAAACTTATCACTCATTTTTAACATTTGACCAATACGTTCACAACCTATACTTCCAAATCCATGATTACCACTAAAATCTAATGACACCAAACTTTGATTCACTTGAAATCCTCTATATATCGACTCAAGTACTGGTAATTTACTTGATGAATAACTCATGTCCAATGTCTCGATTTTACATCTTTCTATTACATCTCCTATTTCACGTACACTGTTTGACATCGAAATGTAATTCAGATCAAGAACTTTTAATGTTGTATTTTCTGAATTTGCCAAATGATTTAATAATGTTGGTAATCCACGTTCGTATGTCTTTTTATTACGATGTAAATCCAATACAACTAAATTTGTATGTGATACAATTGATGGTATTAACATTCGTAATGTATCATCATTTAAACAATGATTTGAAAATGACAATGACTTCAAATGTTGTAATGATGTACGTAATTTTTCACTTAAAACTTGCACTTCTGTTACATTCAATAAACCTTTCTTTGTTACTTTACCATTAAATGCACTGTCGACTACGAAGAAATCACGTAATTGTATTACATTATTATTATTACCGTTATTATTACTGTTATTAACATCATTACCGTTATCATTACTGTTATTAACATCATTACCGTTATTATTACTGTTATTAACATCATTACTACCGTTACTGTTGTTACTCTTCTGATTCCCTTCCAAATAAATTCTAAAAATTACAAGTTGACCTCTCACTTCTATACCTTCCATACAATAATCTCCAAATAAATTTCTACCTTTTCCTATTACATAATGGAAATCTGTTCTTTCATTTGTATAATCAGGCATAAACAAACGATGTACTGGATACGTCGATTTCAACCAATGTAATACAAACTTATCTGTAAATATAACATTACTACTCTTAAATACACCTTCAAACGTTGCAATACCATGTATGTCACCTGATGTTATTCTCTCATTACCTATTATTATGTCAGAAGTCATTGGTGTATTCGTTGACGTTATCGTGTATTTAAAAGGTGATTTTACATCCATACTTATTGCTTGTACACATGAACCCGTGAATGTACCTTTTGAAATCATTCCATGGAATTGAAAAACACCTTCAAATGTTGATGGTAATGATGTTTCATAATCTACTTTATTGTTCCTACTGAACAATACTGAAGACTTCCATTTTTCTAATTCCATGTACTTTAATAAATCAGGGGTGTTGGAATTTTCTTGTTTCATCATTGACGTTGTTGTTGTTATTGATTCTTCTGTTCTTGTTATTGATTCTTCTGTTCTTGTTGTTATTACATTTACTTCGGTATTGTCTTGTAAATCTTCAAATGTTACGCGGCTCGGACGAATTTTCTCATCATTTATGACTAAAAATGTAATTTCTGATGTATTCACATCAAAATTAAATAAATCATTAATAAATGACTTTAAACCTTCTTGAATGTCTTTTTCATACACTCTTGCAACTTGTTTATCGTTTTTATGATTAAAAATAATTTTCTTTGACATTTTAATACTTAATTAATTGATTTTGTTGTTTTATAA
>JACCDZ010456594.1_pt1 | contig 21213 bp, 15 predicted proteins | sample 7449551 | NCBI WGS metagenome assembly JACCDZ01 (sample SAMN15323452, study PRJNA562643) | freshwater metagenome | isolation source: river surface water | place: USA:Blue River Watershed | collected 2017-08-18
CTGCAGCGGATTGAAGTCAACGGCAGTGACCTGCCAGGGGGCCTGGAGGCCAAGCATCTTGGCGTAAAGTTCAGTATCGTTCATGCGGGTGACGCTAAATCACCCACACGGATTGGGGAAGCCCCTTTATTTATTGCGTAAACCACTTACTCGGCAGCAGCCTCATCTTTCTGGCTGACCTTCACCTTACCGTCCTCGCGCAGGAAGCGGACAAAATCCTTGAACTCCTGCTCGCTGCGGTTCTCGGCCAGCATCGTGCGCATCTGGTTAAGCATCGGGCTCATTTCGGCAGAACCCTCAGTGACCTTGCTGACGACAACCAGGCCATAACCCATGCCGAACGGGAAGCTGTCCGCAGACACCTTGCCTGCAGCGGGACGGGAAAGACGGAACGCCACCCTGAGAATATCCGGCGTAGGCACCTGAACACGACGATCAGCATCAATCAGGTCTGTCCAGGTTATCTGGTGCTTTGCAGCAGCCTCAGCCAAAGAGGTGCCTGAGGCCAATGCCTTGGCAATCTCATCGGCAACCAGCTTTGATTTTTCACGAGCCTTTTCGATGGTCAGCTCGTTCCGGATCACAGCACTGATTTCAGGCAGTGGGCGCAACTTCGCCGGCTGATGCTCGCGCACACGGATCCAGACAGAAGAACCATCGCCCAGCGTAATCACCTGAGAGTTCTTGCCATCCTTCAGCAAGTCGTCAGAAAACGCGTTATCCACGATCTTGCGTTGTGCGGCAATGCCTTCGCCACCAGCACGAACAAACAGGCCAGTGCTCGACAGCGGACGATTGAAGGCGGTAGCAGGGTCCTTCAGGTCAGCGGACTCGTAAACGGCTGCATCAAGCTTTTCAACCTGTTCGGCAAAGAGCTCATCCGCCTTTGCCAGTCTGGCTTCCTGCTCAAGCTGGGCACGCAAAGCCGCAAAAGCCGGCTTCTCCGCTGCCTGTATCTTGTTCAGCTTGATCAGATGAAAACCGTACTGGGACCTGACTGGCGCAGAAATCTCGCCCTGCTTGAGGCCAAACAGGGACTGCTCGAATGCGGGATCAAACAGGCCACGGCCGGCAAAGCCAAGATCGCCGCCATTGGCAACAGACCCCGTGTCCTGCGAAAACTCCTTGGCCAGTTTGCCAAAGTCTTCACCGGCACGAGCGCGCTTCTCGACATCCTGTATTTTCTTCAGGGCATCCGCTTCTTTGGTCTTGTCATCTATCGTGATCAGGATGTGCTGAGCCTGTCGCTGCTCGTTTGAAGCAACTTCCTTGACCTTTTCTTCATAGCGCGACTGCAAGTCCTGCTCGGTGACAGTGGCCTGTGCAAGAAAGTCATCACGCTTCAACGTGATGTAGTCAATTGCCACCGCTTCTTCGGTGGTAAAGCGCTTGCCGTTAGAGTCGTAATATTTCTTTATGTCCGCATCCGACACACTGACCTGCGCCAGAAAGCGGGCCGCCGGAACAATTGCATAATGAATATCGCGCTTCTGTGCTTCCAGGGACGCCAGGCGCTGCAGCTCGGCACGAGTGACCAGAGCACTCTGACCCAGACCGGCGATCATCATTGAATAAGCAAGCTCCTGCTTGGCCTTGACCGGATAGGACGCCGGGTCCTCACCAATCTGACGCAGCATTTGCTCATAGCGGGACTGGCTGAATGTGCCATTCTCCTGAAATGCAGGAACTTCACGAATCAGCTTGAACACTGTTTCATCCGACACGAGATACCCGGACTTTTTGGATGCCTGTGTCAGCAACAGTCGACTGACCATGCCGTCGAGCACCTGCTTGCGCAGCTTTGGCACATCGATGTCTGACGGATTACCACCATTTTCGGCAATCCGGGCCATCATCTGCTGACGCTGACGATCAACCTGCTGATCCAGCTCCGGCTGATGGATCTTTTCACCATTCACCTCGGCAACCACAACACGGCCACCACCGGAGAAATAGGACTCCACACCGACAATGGCAAAAGGAATGATCAGAAGAACGAGCAATACCTTGCCCAACCATCCCTTTACCAGGTTACGAAAGCCTTCCATCTGGATTCCTCATGAAGCATGAAACACTACAAAAAAAAGCGCGCCCGCAAGGGCGCGCTGGTATTTCTGGTGCATTACAGCCATCTGACTGCCTAACCGAATGCACCCGGCAATCAGTTGACTGCGTCCTTCAGACCCTTGCCAGCCTTGAAGCCGGGGACCTTGGAAGCAGCAATCTTGATTTCCTTGCCAGTCTGCGGATTGCGACCGGTACGTTCAGCACGATCCTTGACCAGGAAGGTACCGAAGCCGACCAGGGTGACCTGATCACCAGACTTGAGGGCGTTGGTAATTGCCTCAACGGTGGCGTCCAGCGCACGACCAGCATCAGCCTTGGTGATATCGGCGCTGGCAGCGATGGCATCAATGAGTTCAGATTTGTTCACGTCAATCCCCTTGTTATCGGATCCATTTATCGTAGAGAAGCTCTATCAAAGCACGGCGAAGAAATAGCAGGCCGCAAAATGAGGGAGCATTTATAACAACCGTCCCCCGGGGGGTCAAGCCGACGCATCGGTTGATACGCCTGCTTTTCAGGCCATTTTTGTGAACGGTTTCCGTTTTCAGGACAAGCCCGGCCGCTTAATGGCGGCTGGGCCTATCCTCGTTCTCTGCATCGTCCTTTTTTGCAACCACTTCAGCCACCGGGGTTTCCGGTAATGGCTGAGGCATGCGCGTCAGGGCAATTGCCAGTACCTCATCAATCCACTTCACACTGCGGATGTTGAGGTCCTGTTTGATATTGTCCGGTATCTCCTTGAGATCACGGACATTTTCCTCCGGAATGATGACGGTCTTGATGCCGCCACGATGGGCGGCCAGCAGCTTTTCCTTGAGCCCGCCAATCGGCAAGACCTGACCACGCAGGGTAATTTCACCCGTCATGGCAACGTCGGCACGAACCGGAATGCCCGTCAGAACAGACACAATTGCCGTACACATGCCAATACCGGCACTCGGACCATCCTTTGGAGTAGCCCCCTCAGGGATGTGAATATGAATATCATTATTTTCGTGAAAATCGACCGGAATGCCCAACATGCGCGAACGGGAGCGCACAACGGTCAGTGCTGCCGCAATGGATTCCTGCATCACATCACCCAGCGAACCGGTCTTGGTGTGACGTCCCTTGCCAGGAACAGCGACCGCCTCGATCGTCAGCAGCTCGCCGCCAACCTGCGTCCAGGCCAGTCCCGTCACCTGCCCAACCTGATCTTTTTCCTCGGCCTTGCCGTAATTGAACTTGCGGACACCGGAATACTCCTCCAGGAGCTCAGGGGTCACCACTACCTTGGTCTTGCCACCGCCCATGACGGCGACCTTCACCACCTTGCGGCAAACCTTGGCTATCTCGCGTTCAAGATTACGCACCCCAGCCTCGCGGGTGTAATAACGCACCAGATCACGTATGGCCTCGTCAGTGATGGCAACTTCACCTTCCTTCAGACCAGCGCCCTCTATCTGGCGTGGCACCAGATACTGGTGGGCAATGTTGATCTTTTCGGCTTCGGTATAGCCAGGCAGCCGGATGACCTCCATGCGGTCCATCAGCGGCGCCGGGATATTCATGGAGTTGGCCGTGCAGATGAACATGACCTCGGAAAGGTCATAGTCCACTTCCAGATAGTGATCGTTGAACGTGCTGTTCTGCTCCGGGTCCAGCACCTCCAGCAAGGCTGAAGCGGGATCGCCACGCATATCGACGCCCATCTTGTCGATTTCATCAAGCAGGAACAGCGGGTTCTTCACGCCCACCTTGGACAGCTTCTGGATCAGCTTGCCGGGCATGGAACCGATGTAGGTACGACGATGTCCACGAATCTCGGCCTCGTCACGCACGCCACCCAGGGCCATACGGACGAACTCGCGATTGGTCGCCTTGGCCACACTCTGGCCAAGCGAGGTCTTGCCCACACCAGGAGGGCCAACCAGGCACAGGATCGGGCCCTGCAGCTTTTTCACACGGGACTGGACTGCCAGATACTCAAGGATGCGCTCCTTGACCTCCTCAAGACCATAATGGTCGGCATCCAGAATGCTGCGGGCACGCTTGAGATCAATGCGTACCTTGCTGCGTTTCTTCCAGGGAACCCCCAGCATCCAGTCGATATAGCCACGCACCACTGTGGCCTCGGCCGACATGGGTGACATCATCTTGAGCTTCTTGAGCTCGGCCTCAACCTTTTTCTTGGCCTCAACCGGCATGCCAGCCTTGCTGATACGCGTTTCAATTTCAGCCAGCTCGTTCTCGCCCTCGCCGCCCATGTCGCCAAGCTCTTTCTGAATGGCTTTCATCTGCTCATTCAGGTAGTACTCGCGCTGGCTTTTTTCCATCTGCTTTTTAACGCGACCACGGATACGCTTCTCAACCTTGAGGAGATCAATTTCCGACTCCATGAAGGTCATGAGCTGCTCGATCCTGGCATGGATATCGTTCTGCTCAAGCAGCTGCTGCTTTTCCTCGACCTTGAGTGAAAGGTGAGTGGCAATCGTGTCCGCCAGACGTGATGGCTCCTCGATGGACGACACCGATGTCAGCACCTCGGGGGCAACCTTGCGCGACAGTTTCACGTACTGGTCAAACTGACCCAGCAACGAGCGTGAAAGCGCTTCGGCTTCGTTCTCACGCAGGTGCATCGGCGCAATTTCCTGCACGGTCGCCATCAGGTAATGGCCCGTATCCGTCACGCTGTCCATGGAGGCCCGGAAACTGCCCTCGACCAGTACCTTGACCGTGCCATCGGGCAACTTGAGCAACTGCAGAATGGTGGAGACCGTGCCTATGTCATAAAGACTGGCCTGCTGGGGATCATCGTCGGCGGCGTCTTTCTGGGACACGAGAAAAATCTGCTTGCTGGCAGCCATGGCTGTTTCAAGCGCCTGAATGGACTTCTCGCGGCCGACAAAAAGCGGGATCACCATGTGCGGATAAATCACCACATCGCGCAGGGGAAGCAGGGGCAAGTCCAGAAGCTGGTTTTCTTGATTCATGTGAAGTCATCCTCTCATCAGACGGGGCCGACAGCTGCCAGAGACAAGGCAGACCCACTTGTTAATCTAGCTCTTGTTTGAGGGATGCATCAGTCAATTACAAGGGTACATGCGTAAAAACGTGTGTTTTTGCATGAAAAAAGGGCCAAAAAGGCCCTTTTTTCATCATTTGCTCATTTTCTCGCCAAACCGGCGAAACGCTTATTCCGGCATGGCCTTGGGGGTTGGCTCTGCGTTTTCGTAAATCAGCAGAGGCTCTGCATCACCCACAATGGTCTTCTCGTCCACCACCACCCTGGACACGCCTTCCTGCGAGGGAAGATCGTACATGGTGCCGAGCAGAACACCTTCCAGAATGGAGCGCAGGCCACGCGCTCCGGTTTTGCGCTCCATGGCACGGCGGGCAACGGCACGCAATGCCTCGGGACGAAACTCCAGATCGACGCCTTCCATGGTGAACAGCTTCTGGTATTGCTTGGTCAGCGCGTTCTTGGGCTCGGTCAGGATTTCCATGAGGGCTTCCTCGCTCAACTCCTCAAGGGTCGCAATCACGGGCAAACGACCAATGAACTCGGGAATCAGACCAAACTTGATCAGATCCTCGGGTTCAACTTCCTTGAACACCTGACCCAGGCTCTTGGACTCATCCTTGCTCTTCACGGTGGCATTGAAACCGATGCCGCCCTGCTCCGAGCGATTGCGAATGATCTTGTCCAGACCGGCAAAAGCACCGCCACAGATGAACAGGATATTGGACGTATCCACCTGCAGGAACTCCTGCTGGGGATGCTTGCGACCACCCTGCGGCGGCACCGAAGCAACAGTCCCTTCAATCAGCTTGAGCAACGCCTGCTGCACGCCCTCACCCGACACATCACGGGTAATGGACGGGTTGTCCGACTTGCGTGAAATCTTGTCGATTTCATCGATGTAGACGATGCCGTTCTGGGCCTTCTCCACATCGTAGTCGCACTTCTGCAGCAGTTTCTGGATTATGTTTTCCACGTCCTCGCCTACGTAACCGGCTTCGGTCAGCGTGGTGGCATCGGCAATGGTGAACGGAACGTTAAGCAGACGGGCCAGTGTTTCGGCGAGCAGCGTCTTGCCCGAGCCGGTTGGCCCGATCAGCAGGATGTTGCTCTTGGACAGCTCGACCTCGGGGCTGCTCTTGACGCCGGCGGTACGCTTCATGCCTGCGCGCAGGCGCTTGTAGTGGTTATACACGGCCACCGCGAGCACTTTCTTGGCCTTTTCCTGGCCAATCACGTACTCATCAAGCGTGTGCTTGATTTCATGGGGCGATGGCAGACGGTCACCACCCTTTTCCTGGCCTTCGGCCGGCACTTCCTCACGAATGATGTCGTTGCAAAGATCGACACATTCATTGCAGATATATACCGAAGAAGGCCCTGCAATGAGTTTTGTCACCTCATGCTGGGTCTTGCTGCAAAAGGAGCAGAACAGCGGCTTGCCGTCGCTCTTGCGCTCATCGGTCATATCATTACCTCGTCAAATGCGAGAGCACCTCAGGGGCGCTTCTCCAGTACCGTATCAATGAGGCCATAAGCCTGTGCATCAACAGCACTCATAAAGTTGTCACGATCCGTGTCTTTCTCAAGACGCTCCAGCGGCTGACCCGTGTGGTAGGCCAGCAGATCATTGAGGCGTCCCTTGATTTTCAGGATTTCCTGGGCATGGATGGCAATATCCGATGCCTGCCCCTGAAAGCCGCCAAGAGGCTGATGAATCATCACGCGCGAATTGGGCAGGCAAAAACGCTTGCCCTTCTGGCCGGCTGCCAGCAGGAAAGCACCCATGGATGCAGCCTGACCGATGCAGGTGGTGGACACATCCGGCTTGATGAACTGCATGGTGTCGTAGATCGACATGCCAGCCGTCACCGAACCACCCGGCGAGTTGATGTAAAGATGAATGTCCTTGTCCGGATTTTCGGACTCAAGGAAAAGCAGCTGGGCAACAATCAGGTTGGCCATCTGATCCTCGATCGGACCGACGATGAAAATCACACGCTCCTTGAGCAGGCGCGAGTAGATGTCAAAAGCACGCTCACCGCGAGCAGACTGCTCAACCACCATCGGCACAAGGCCGAGACTCTGAGGCTGTACGATCCCTGCATGGGGAGGAATGACGTAGGTCATGCTGGTTCCTTGAAGACGGCTGTCCGGTAAATAATCCTGACATCCCGCAGGATAGTCGAGAATGTTCATGTAACTACCGGGAGTGTCGGAGAGAGAGAGGCTGTGGTCAAGGCCACATGTGTTTCCCGGCGGCCGAAGCCGCCAGGAAAGGGACAGGATCAGCCCTGCTGGGGACGCAATACGTCTTCGTAGGCCGAAGCCTTGTCGGAGACCTGGGCCTGGGCCAGGATGTGATCAACCACCTGGTCTTCCAGCACAACGGACTCAACCTGCTGCAGCTGTTCCTTGTTGCCATAGTACCAGTTGAGCACATCAGCCGGGCTTTCATAGCTTTCAGCTATTTCTTCAATCAGCGCCTTTACGCGCTGGGCATCCACCTTGAGTTCGGCAGACTTGATGACTTCACCCACCAGCAGACCCAGGGCAGCGGCACGCTTGGCCTGTTCGGCAAAGAGCTCGTCAGGCAGCATGGACGGATTGATGTTCTTCGCATTACCACCGAACTGACGCATCATGTTTTCGCGCAGACGATGAATCTCATTGGTAATCATGGCCTTGGGCACATCAACACTCTGCGAGGTCACCAGACCTTCAAGCACCTGGCTCTTGATGTTGTTCTTGATGGCCTGCTTGAGTTCACGTTCCATGTTCTTGCGAACATCGGCACGGAACTTCTCGATACCACCTTCGCTGACACCAAAGGCCTTGATGAACTCTTCATTCAGCTCGGGCAGAACCGGGGTCTGCACGGTGTTGATCTTGACCTTGAATACGGCAGCCTTGCCCTTGAGGGCTTCGGCCTGATAGTCCTCAGGGAAGGTGACGTTGAGCGTACGCTCCTCACCAGCCTTTGCACCTACCAGCCCATCCTCGAAGCCAGGGATCATGCGCTTGGAGCCCAGCACGATGGCGAAATTCTTTGAGGTACCGCCCTCGAACACTTCGCCATCCACGGAGCCTTCAAAATCAACATCCAGACGGTCACCGTCTTTAGCGGCATCTGTCGAGGCTTCCCACGTGGCACGCTGGCGGCGCAGGGTATCGATCATCTTTTCGGCATCGGCATCAGTCACTTCAGCGACAGGACGCTCGACCTTGATACCGGCCAGGCTACCAATAGTCACTTCCGGAAACACTTCAAAGCTGGCGACAAACGCCACATCGGCATTGCCTTCGTCCTTGATGGACTCGATGGTAGGTGTGCCTGCGGGGCTGAGCTTCTGGGTGGTAACGGCTTCGTAGAAGCAGTCACGGATGATGTCGCCCAGTGCTTCCTGACGGATGCTGGCACCGAAACGCTTCTTGACCACAGCGAGCGGCACCTTGCCAGGACGGAAACCGTCCATACGTACAGTACGGGCGGTCTGGTTGATGCGGTCGTTGACTGCGCTGTCCACACGGGCCGCGGGCACAGTGATGGTCATGCGGCGTTCAAGGGTGGAGGTAGTCTCAACGGAAACTTGCATGGCGTCCTCTATTTTATGTGGCCGAAACAGTATCTCTGCTGTTTCAGTGCGTCGCGAAAAGACGGGCATTATAAGGAATGAAAAGGAGAAAAAAAGCCTGCGAGGCCGATGAAGGCCCCAGATGACGTACAGGTAATAAAAAAGGCGCCTTCAAGGCGCCTTTTTTATTACAACCCGGGAATTGGTGGGGCGTGAAGGACTTGAACCTTCGACCAAGAGATTAAGAGTCTCCTGCTCTACCAACTGAGCTAACGCCCCAAAACTTGTTGCCATTCGGCCATTCAAGCGGCGCGAATCTTACGTATCTGCATACCGGAAAGCAATTGGTAAATGCAAAAACGCGTTAAAAAATGGGGTGGTCGATGGGACTCGAACCCACGACGGCCGGAATCACAATCCGGGACTCTACCAACTGAGCTACGACCACCACTGCTTCACACCGAGGTCACACCAGAGTGGCGCGCCCGGCAGGATTCGAACCCGCGACCACCCGCTTAGAAGGCGGGTGCTCTATCCACCTGAGCTACGGGCGCAGATCTGGCCTGGGGTCACTACACAGGACGTTGTCAAAGAAAGTGGTCGGGACGGTAGGATTTGAACCTACGACATTCTGCTCCCAAAGCAGACGCGCTACCGGGCTGCGCTACGCCCCGAATTCTTTCAAGAACACCGTTTCCGGCTCGCCTCAATGCGAGGGCGCATGATACTGATGCACCCCACCCCCGTCAACGCACAAAGAACGGTTTTTTCAGGGGTTTTCATGGGGTTGGCGATTTGCTGAGCAATGCGGGCAACTATCCAGGCAACAAAGCGGGCAACAATCCAGGTTTGGTTGGTCAGGCACACACATGCGAGAATACGCGCCGTATTCTACCCCTCAGAGACTTCTTTTCATGACTGCGCTTGTGCTTGATGGCAAACAACTCGCTTCGCAAATCGAAACCCAGCTGGCCACCCGCGTGGCCGCCATCAAGGCGCGTAGCGGCCGCACCCCCATTCTTGCCACCATTCTGGTGGGGGGCGACCCGGCATCTGCCACCTATGTGAAGATGAAAGGCAATGCCTGCCAGCGCGTCGGCATGGAGTCCATGAAGGTGGAGCTGCCGGAAACCACGACCACTGAAGAGCTTCTGGCCGCCATTGCCAGACTGAACGCCAACCCGGATGTGCATGGCATCCTCCTGCAGCACCCCGTCCCGCACCAGATCGATGAACGTGCCTGCTTTGATGCCATTGAGCTGGCCAAGGATGTTGATGGCGTAACCTGCCTGGGCTTTGGCCGCATGAGCATGGGCGAAGCCGCCTACGGCTCTGCCACGCCAGCCGGCATCATGACCCTGCTGCGCTCCTACAATATTGCCTTGTCCGGCAAGCATGCCGTTGTCGTGGGCCGCAGCCCGATCCTGGGCAAGCCCATGGCACTGATGCTGCTGGCGGCAGACTGTACAGTGACAGTGTGCCACTCCCGCACGCAGAACCTGCCGGACTTTATCCGTCAGGCTGATATCGTGATCGGCGCTGTCGGCAAGCCGGAGTTCATCAAGGGTGAGTGGATCAAGGATGGTGCCGTCGTGGTAGATGCCGGCTATCACCCGGGCGGCGTCGGCGATATTGAGCTGTCTGCTGTAAAGGACAGGGCCAGTGCCTGGACTCCGGTCCCGGGTGGCGTAGGTCCGATGACCATTTGCACGCTGATTACGCAGACGGTAGAAGCCGGTGAAAAGCTGATCGGCTGATCAGCACGCCGGTTTAAAAGAAAAAGCCCGCATACATGCGGGCTTTTTTACATGCAGCACTTTCAGTGCGCTTTACGCGGCGGGCAAAGCGTTTGGCAACACAGCTCCGCGAAAGACACCAGACAGTCCTGCCTTTCTGTAACGTGTCATCTCCGTCAAACCACGCCTGCATTGAGTCGCCGGACCAGCAACTTGTCGATACGCCGACGATCCATGTCGACAATTTCAAAATGCAGGTGTGACCACTCAAAATGCTCGCCGGTTTCCGGAACATGGCCGCGCAGAAACAGCACCAGCCCCGCCAGCGTCTGGTAATCACGACCACCCTCCTCCATGTCACACAGCTCAACAGGGAACAGCAGCTTGAAACGGTCAATGGACAGGGAGCCGTCCAGCAGATAACTGCCATCGTCACGTCTGACCACATCCGGATCCTGACTATCCGAGTCATGGGTGGACATTTCCCCCATCAGGGCATCCATGACGTCCTTGAGCGTTACCAGCCCCTGCACGCTGCCATACTCATCAACGACCAGCGCTATGTGCTGTTTGCGCTCCCTGAAGGTATCGAGCAGGGTCAGCGGCGAAATGGATGCCGGGACAAACACCGGAAACTGCATCGCCGCCTGGATATCCAGTTCCTGCTGTCTCAGGCTTTGTGCAAAGAGGTCATGTACTGCCACCACGCCAACAACATCATCAATCCCGCCATTGAATACCGGCAGATAACTGTGGCGGGCCGCCAGCATTACGGCCTGCTGTTCTTCGGGGCTGTCCTGCAAATCCACACCGGTCACATCGGCTCGCGCCGTCATAACCTGACCCAGCTGGTAATGATCCAGCCGCATGACATTTTCAATCAGATCCTGCTCCGCCTTTTCGAACACCCCGGACTCGATGCCTTCGGCAACCAGCACCTTGATTTCTTCCTGGGTGACGGAGGGGGCATGCTCTGGATTGAGACGGAAAGTGTTCAGAAGAAAGTCGGTTGAACGCGTGAGCAACATCACCAGTGGCATGGTAATTCGCGCCAGTCCGGCCATGACAGGCGCCAGTATCCGGGCAATGCGCTCCGGGGCCTGCATGCCGATACGCTTGGGCACCAGCTCACCCACCACAAGCGAAACGTAGGTTACCGCCACCACCATGCAACCGGTAGCCAGTGGCTTGGCATAGGGCGCCAGCCAGGCAATATCGCTGAAGACCGGGATCAGACGCTGGGTAATGGCCGCCTCACCAAAGGCACCACTGAGCACGCCAATCAGGGTAATGCCGATCTGGACGGTGGAGAGAAATCTGGTGGGATGTTCGGACAGCAGGAGCGCTGCGCGCGCACCGGAGTCGCCCTCCTCGGCCATCTGCTGCAGTCGCACACGACGAGAGGAAACAATTGCGATTTCTGACATCGCAAACAAGCCGTTGATCAGTATCAGCAGCAGGATAAGAAGAATGTCCATACGGCCATCTTGAGGGACGCCAGGGCGTCGGAACCCGCATGATACGGAGAAAAGCCGGGACTGACAAAAGTCCGGCCTGTCGCGTTATGCTTGTGGGCAATCAACCCATACCAGAGACAACTGAATGTGCCAGCTGCTCGGCATGAACTGCGCCACTCCGACCGACGTAACCTTTTCCTTTTCCGGCTTTGCGGCACGGGGCGGCGGGACGGATCATCACGGTGATGGCTGGGGTATTGCCTTCTTTGAGGACAAGGCCTGTCGCCTCTTCATTGATCACGAGTCTGCTGCCACCTCCCCCATTGCCCAACTGGTCAAGAGCTATCCCATCCAGTCACGTAATGTGATTGCGCATATCCGCAAGGCAACACAGGGCGATATTGCCCTGGAAAACTGTCACCCGTTCCTGCGTGAGTTGTGGGGACGGCACTGGATCTTTGCCCACAATGGCAATCTGGAGGGTTTTTCTCCCCGGCTTGAGGGCTGGTATCAGCCTGTGGGCAACACGGACAGCGAACTGTCATTTTGTGCCCTGCTGGAAGGCCTGAAAGCCCGCTTTGGCAACACCCCACCATCAATGGAAGCGCTGTTTGAGGCGCTGGCCGAGCTGGCGATCCCCATTAGCCAATATGGCACCTTCAATTTCCTCCTCTCCAATGGGCAGGCGTTGTTTGCTTTTGCCACTACCCGCCTGCAATACGTGGTCCGCGAGTGGCCTTTCCAGAAGGCACATCTGGTTGATACCGACATGGAAATCGACTTTTCACAATACGCCACACCGGGTGACCGGGTTGCCGTGATTGCTACCGAACCACTGACCGATGATGAAACATGGACGGCGCTGGAAAGTGGCGAACTGATCTGCTTTCAGGACGGACAACCTGTCATGCGCAAGCTGACCCTGTCGCCGGAGGAACAGCAAGCTGCCTGGGCAAGAGCCTGTTCACCTGCCGATGCATGAGAGCCGGCAGGTAAATACCGCCCATAAAAAAGCCGTGCAATGCACGGCTTTTTTATGGGCTCGGGAGCAAGGCATCAGTCCGCCTTGCGCCACTTGATGCCTTCACGTGAGAACTCGACCACCACACCACTGGCCTTGAGCTGGTCACGCAACAGGTCGGACTGGGCAAAATCCTTGTTCTTGCGGGCCTCGGTGATTGCAGCAATCACTGCCTCCACCTCGGCCACAAAATCGGCATCGCCGGCACCAGCCTGACGGAAGGTATCCGGGTCCTGCTGCAACAGTCCCAGCACACCTCCCAGACGCTTCAGCAATATCCCGTACCGGGCAGCCTCTTCCGGCTTCTCCGCCTTGCCAAGACGATTCACTTCACGGGCAATTTCAAACAGCACGGCCAGTGCTTCGGGCGTATTGAAATCATCATCCATCGCCGCTGCGAAACGTGCCCGGAATTCGGCAGCAGCTGCCGGCTCGCTGGCACCCTCCAGCATCAAGCCATTGAGAGAACCATAGAAACGCTCCAGCGATGATCTGGCGTTATTGAGTGCATCTTCGGAGTAGTTCAGCGGACTGCGGTAGTGACTGGCGATAATGAAGTAACGCAGCACTTCCGGCTGGTAGTGCTTGAGCACATCACGGATGGTAAAGAAATTGCCCAGCGACTTGGACATCTTTTCTTCGTTCACCTGCACAAAACCGACATGCATCCAGGTGTTGACGTACTTCTCACCGGTAGCACCTTCGCTCTGGGCAATTTCATTTTCATGATGCGGAAACTGCAGGTCGCCACCACCACCATGAATATCAAAGTGATTGCCCAGGCAGCAGGTCGACATGGCCGAACACTCTATATGCCAGCCCGGACGTCCCTTGCCCCACGGTGAGTCCCATGACGGCTCACCGGGCTTGGCTGCTTTCCACAACACGAAATCGAGCGGATCGGTCTTGATCTCGTCGATCTCGACACGGGCACCCGCCTGCAGGTCATCCAGATTGCGCTTGGACAAGCGACCATACGGCTTGAAGGACGACACGTCGTAATACACATCGCCGTTGCTGGCCGGATAGGCGTGACCTTTTTCGATCAGCGTCTTGACCATCGAAACGATCTGGTCGACGAACTCCGTGGCCTTGGGTTCGGTATCCGGACGGATCACGCCCAGTGCATCGGCATCCTCGTTCATGGCAGTAATGAAACGTTCGGTGAGGGCATTGAAGTCCTCGCCGTTTTCATTCGCACGACGAATGATCTTGTCATCGATGTCCGTGATGTTACGCACATAGGTGACTTTCCAGCCGGACTGGCGCAGCCAGCGCGTTACCACATCAAACGACACAAGCACTCGTGCATGGCCGATATGGCAGTAGTCGTACACTGTCATGCCGCAGACATACATGCGCACTTCGCCCGGATGAATCGGGGTGAGTGGTTCCTTGCGCTTGGTTTCGGAATTATGAATGACCTGCATGATCAGGCTCCCGGCTTCCATGAGTCGCGCAAGCCCACCGTACGATTGAACACGGGCTTGCCGGGCTGGCTATCACGCAGATCTGCACAGAAATAGCCTTCTCGCTCGAACTGGAAACGGTCTTCCGCGACAGCGGTGGACAATGATGGTTCGATCACTGCCTGCACCACTTCCAGTGCCTGCGGATTGATGAAGGTCTTGAAGTCGACATCACCACGATCAGGCGCGGCATCCGTGAAGAGACGATCATACAAGCGCACTTCGGCAGGAATACCCTTCTCGGCCGAAACCCAGTGAATCACACCCTTTACCTTGCGGTCTTCGGGATTCTTGCCAAGCGTGACCATGTCGCAAGAACAACGCAGTTCGACAATCTCACCAGCCTCGTTCTTCACCACCTCATCGCATCTGATGATGTAGGCATTGCGCAGGCGTACTTCACCGCCAGGAATAAGCCGCTTGTAACCCTTGGGCGGCACTTCCTCGAAGTCGGCACGATCAATCCAGAGTTCCCGTGTAAACGGAATCTCGCGCTCACCCATGTCCGGCAAATTGGGATGGCGGGCTGCACGAATCACTTCAGTCTGTCCTTCCGGATAATTCGTCAACACCACCTTGAGCGGACGCAGCACAGCCATGGCGCGAGGTGCCGTATTTTCCAGATGTTCACGCACGCAGAACTCCAGCATGCCGACATCGACCACGCCATCACTCTTGGTGACGCCGATACGCTTGCAGAACTCGCGCAACGCTTCAGCCGGGTAACCCCTACGACGCATGCCTGAAATGGTGGGCATGCGCGGATCATCCCAGCCATGTACCAACTGTTCATCCACCAGCTGTTTGAGCTTGCGCTTGCTGGTAACGGTGTAGTTTACATTCAGACGCGCAAACTCGATCTGCTGCGGATGTGACGGGGTACCGAGGGTATCGAGCAACCAATCGTAAAACGGACGGTGATCCTCGAACTCGAGCGTACACAACGAGTGCGTAATTTTCTCGATGGCATCGGAAATCGGATGGGTGTAATCGTACATCGGGTAGATGCACCACTTGTCCCCGGTCTGGTGATGCGTCACTTTGCGAATACGGTAAATGGCCGGATCACGCAGATTGATATTGCCCGACGCCATGTCTATTTTTGCACGCAGAATGCAGCTGCCTTCGTCCATTTCGCCGGCACGCATTTTTTCAAACAGCGCGAGATTTTCCTCGACGCTGCGATCCCGGAACGGGGAGTTCTTGCCTGGCTCACTCAGGCTGCCCCGATTGGCGCGCATTTCTTCGGCCGACTGCGAGTCGACATAAGCCTTGCCCATCCGGATGAGTTGCACCGCGTACTCATACAGTGCGTCAAAATAGTCAGAGGCATAACGTACCGGGCCAGCCCACTTGAAGCCCAGCCATTCGACATCGCGCTGGATGGCATCGATGTACTCCTGCGACTCCTTTTCCGGATTGGTGTCATCAAAGCGCAGGTTGCATTCGCCATCAGACTCTTCGGCAACGCCGAAATTGAGGCAAATGGACTTGGCATGGCCAATATGCAGATAGCCGTTGGGCTCCGGCGGAAACCGGGTAATGACCTTCTGGTGCTTGCCGGAGGCCAGGTCGTCAATAACCTGGGTACGGATGAAATCTCTGGGTTCTATCATGATCTGGCTTGTCGGTAAGGGCGCGGCATGGCGATACGGGCTGACAGGGCGGAACGCGCCGCCTATCATAGCGGGCCGTCCGGTGCCCTGTCGGGCGCAGCGAAAGCGGGAGTCTACCCTCGCCGCCTGCCCCTCTCAACCGGGACGCACCATTTACTCCGGGCCGAAAGGCCTGATTTACAAAGGAAATCCACCATGCCTGTCGTCGCCCTGAACACCAACCACGGCCGTATCGTTCTGGAACTGGATGCCGTGAAGGCCCCGAAGACCGCTGCCAACTTCGTCAGCTATGTGAAGAGCGGCCACTACAGTGGCACCATTTTCCACCGCGTCATGGACGGTTTCATGATCCAGGGTGGCGGTTTTGACGCCACAATGAACCAGAAGCCGACCAATGCCCCCATCGAAAACGAGGCCGACAACGGCCTGAAAAACGATATCGGCACCATTGCCATGGCCCGTACCCAGGACCCGCACTCTGCGTCTGCCCAGTTCTTCATCAATGTGAAGAACAATGACTTCCTGAACCACTCCGGCAAGTCTGTCCAGGGCTGGGGCTATGCCGTATTCGGCAAGGTCACCGAAGGCATGGACGTGGTCAACGAAATCAAGAAAGTGCCGACCGGTCGCGCCGGCCACCACTCTGATGTCCCGCTGAAGGCCGTGGTCATCGAGTCTGCCGAAGTTATCAGCGAGTGAGTATCAGGGGCAGGGCTTACTCCCTGCCCCGTCTGATCATGTCCCGTATCCTCTTCATTTCCGATCTGCACCTGTCGCCCGACCTGCCTCGGCTGACCCAGGGCTTTTTCAGCTTCCTTGAGCATGCACGAGGTGCCGATGCCCTCTATGTTCTGGGTGACCTGTTTGAAGCGTGGGTAGGCGATGACCATCGCGACGACTACAACAATGCCGTGATTGCCGCCTTCCGCGCACTCAGCGACAGCGGCTCACGCTTGTTCTTCATACACGGCAATCGTGACTTTCTGCTGGGCCAGGGCTTTGCTGCCGACACTGGCGGCACATTGCTGCCGGACAGCGAGGTCATTGACCTGCAGGGCCAGCCACTGCTCATCATGCATGGTGACCAGCTCTGCACCCGTGATGAAAAGTACATGGCCTTTCGTGCCCAGAGCCGCGATCCGGCCTGGCAACAGGCGTTGCTGGAAAAACCGCTGGATCAGCGCCTGATGATTGCGTCCATGTGGCGCATGCAAAGCAAGGCCATGAGCTCCAACAAACCGGAAAACATCATGGATGTAACCCCGGAGGACGTTGTGCGAGTGCTGCAGGAGGCAGGGGCCGCCACACTGCTGCATGGACACACGCACCGGCCGGCAGTGCATGACATCTCCGTGAATGGTGAGCCGGCCCGGAGACTGGTGCTGGGCGACTGGCGGGAAGAGGCCGGCGAAGCAGTTACCGGTATTGCCGATGCCACTGGCCTGCACCTTGAGACCTGGCGATTCTGAATGCCTGGGTGAATAAAAAAACCGCCATTTGATGGCGGTTTTTTTATAGGAATTGGGGCTCAGGGCAGCTTTTCACCCCTGTCGTGCATGCGCTCCAGCGACCCGACACGAACCATCTCGGCTGGCTGGAAACGCTGTAGCCGTGCCGCATCGACCTGTCGCTGCCGATCCTGCTCACCCAGACTGGCATTGGCCATGATGGCGGCCCGCTCGCCCAGCCAGCTGGTCATGCGTTGATCCCAGTCACTCCGCTCCCGATCCAGGCTCTCCAGACGGTCCGTTGCCTCAGGCCCAACCAGGTTCTCGCGAATCTGGCGCAGCTCGGCAGGCGTACCCTTGCGGGCCTGCCAGTCCTCGGTCAGCGACTGCAGGTTCTGGTACTGGTTAATGGCCTTCATCGACTCCTGCAGCGCAACAGGAAGCTGCTGCTCCAGTGCAGCCAGCTGCTGGGCCCTTGCCGCCGCAGACAGCTGCTTGTTCTGCATGATCCCAAGTCTGGCCAGCGTGTAGCGGTCATAGGCATCTTCATCACCAAAAAAGGCCGATATCACCTCAGGCGACAGATACTGGGTACGCAATGTCTGAACCTGCTGCATCTGGTAGCGGACAGCATCCAGATCCATCTGGCCATTCGAGGGCGGCGCTACCTGCTGAACCGATTCCAGCCCACGCTTGTAGGCAATATAGCCATCCAGGATTTTTTCGGCTTCCGCCGCCGCCCCCGCGGGCAGCTTGTGCCGGATATAGGCACGGATACGCGCCAGAATCGACTCCACAGGCTCTTCGCCTACCGCCGACAGGAAGTAATCAAAAATGCGCCGGATGCCGTTGGTAATCTTGAGATGACCATTGGCATCCACTTCAAACTCACCATCGACTTCGGTGTCGCGCAATGAGCCCGGCAACCCTTCCAGACCCGTCTTGAAACTGGATGGTGCAACTGACGAGGCCCGCATGCCATCCGCGCCCTCACCGCCATTCTCACCCGGATAAGACCCTGAAGAAGCTCCCCCGTCACCCGGGGAAAACCAGTAGAGCACGCCAACAATCAAGAGCAGCGCCACCGCTGCAAGGCCGATAGCCTTCCTGTTCATCCCTTGCCCCATGTTTTTTTTGTTATGGTTGTTTCACTGACGTCGGGAGTATCCACGCCGAATGCAAAAACAACAATGGCGGCCAAGGCCGCCATTGTTGCAATCAGTTATCCGGTTTTACATCAGGTAATCAGAGACCTGCCAGCTTGAGACGGTTGGCCTGCTGACGATAGACGGATACCGGGTCGGTAGTGAACAGGCCACGCAGACCAAAGAGATGATTGATCTCGTCGCCATGATTCCAGGGGTAGTTGTCGCGCAGGACCTTGCCGAAATGGTTGCTGCAACGCCCCACCAGACCATCATTCGATTCCTTGCCCAGGAAGGCCAGGCTGGTCGTGCCAAACAGTACATCTGTGGCATCAAAGATGTTGGTTGTCGCCGATGTGCCACCCCAGGAGTAGAAGCGCATGCCATTGGCCGAGTAGGCGCCTTCACCACAGGCAGTCACAGGAACACCGGCAGTGTGCGTAGCATTGAATGCTGCTGCACCCTTGGTCGTCAGGGAGGCCATGGCACCCAGAACGTCTTCGTTGTAGCTGTTGCCGGCAAGAGAGGTCAGCAACGACGAGAAGGCATTGCCGATGGTGCCCACAAGACCACCCACGGTGGGATTGGCCGTGAACTGGCTGACCAGGTCAGCGACCGGCGTACCCTTTACCGGCGAACCCACCAGCGTCAGGGAAGCAACGCGGGTTGGCATGAGGTTGGCGACATAGCGTACCGAGAAGCCGCCATGGCTGTGACCGATCATGTTGATCTTGGCTGCACCGGTAATGGCGAGGATGTCCTGAACCTGCTTCAGGGTTTGCTCCCCACGCGCCTCAGTGCTGTTGAAAGCAGAAGCGGACGTTACGTACACCTGGGCGCCATCGCTGCGCAGTGCGCCCGGAATGCCATACCAGTATTCAATACCCAGTACCTTGTCAAAGCCAAGCACACCCGGTGCCAGCACCAGCGGGTAACGTGTGCGCGTGTAATCACCTGCCTGTGCAATCCCTGCCAGAAGAACAAGTGCCAGACCCAGAGCCTTTTTCATTTTTTACTCCATTTTTCTTATCAATCGGCCATGCATCTGAGTACATGTACCGGAATGTGCGGAGACTGCGTACTTCCAATGCCGACACATTCGCAAGTCCTGTACCAGATCGTGCCTGACGCCATGCCAACCACAGGTTTTGACCGCATCTGACCATGCCCTGTCCTTTATCGTCTCTTTATGGTCTGTTTTGACACATGACAGAACCAATCGGTCACGCATTATTGAAAACCACTCATCGCTGGAGACAACCAAAAGGTTACGAAAAGAACCACAACCAGAATCACCCGGTAACACCAGAACCAGAAAAACATTTCGTTTGGTAACAAAGACGGATATAGCCAATGCACCTTGCAAATTGAACAAGGCAGAAAGATACTGATCATATGAACAGTATCAATGAATCACAATCGAGGGGCTGGCGGCGCATGATTGCGCTGGTCGACATGGACGCCTTCTTCGCTTCTATTGAGCAGATGGACAATCCCCGCCTGCAGGGCTGCCCCGTCGGGGTCGTGAATGGCGAGCAAGGGTCAACGATTATTGCCGCGTCCTATGAAGCACGAGCCCTTGGCATCCGCACCGGAACACCCTGGGCTGAAGCCCGTGCACGCTGCCCTGAATTTGTCCGGGTGGTATCCCGGCCTGCCCGCTACAGCGAAATTTCCAACCGCATCATGACGGCATTGCAGGAGGTCACCCCGGAGCTGGAAGTCTTCTCGGTTGACGAGGCTTTTCTGGATCTGACCAGCTGCCAGGCCTATTACCGCTACCAGCCAGAGACGATTGGACGCCTGATCAGGGCAACCGTCTTGAAAGTATCTGGCCTGTCATGCTCGGTCGGGATCAGCGGCGACAAGACGACAGCCAAATGGGCCGCCAAACAGGAAAAGCCAGGAGGGCTGACACTGATACATCCGGACGAAGCCGAGCAGCGGCTGGCAAACATCCCCCTGACCGAGCTCTGTGGCATCGGGCCTGGCATCGCCGAGTTCTTTGCGCAATATGACGTCTATCGCTGTGGCGACATGAAAAGGATTCCGATCAGTGTGCCGGCACAGCGCTTTGGCAATCTGGGACGACGACTCTGGCTGATGGCGCAAGGACGTGATCCGGCTGCCATTGACCAGCGAACGCACGAACCGAAATCAATGAGTCACGGCAAGATCCTGCCGCCGCAAGTGCGGGAGGTGACGATCATTCATGGGTTTTTCATGCACATGGCCGAGAAACTGGCCACCCGGCTGCGTCGGCACGGCTACGTAGTGCAGGAATACCACATCAGCATGCGCTGCCCGGAAGGCTGGCGGCAGGCATGGATGCGCACGGAACAAGGTACCAGCGACGGTGCGGAGATTTTCAGGCTCTGCAAACGATTCCTGCGGCAACACTGGTTCGGGGAGGTAGTACAGCAGATCCGCATCCACGCAGCCTCCCCTGTTCGCAGTGGCATGCAACCGGACTTCTTTGCCCTGCCCGGGGATGACAGCGTGAATCAGGCGATGGATAACGTGAACGGACAGTTCGGCGCCTTTGCGGTGCACCGTGGCAGCATGAATGCGCATGCACGCAGTGCACCGGTGATATCGCCGGCATGGTCACGCAACGGCATGCGCGAAGGGCATAGCGCCGTCACGCCCGCAGACACATCGAAAAACAGCCGGAAAAA
>JACCDZ010012191.1_pt1 | contig 21211 bp, 18 predicted proteins | sample 7449551 | NCBI WGS metagenome assembly JACCDZ01 (sample SAMN15323452, study PRJNA562643) | freshwater metagenome | isolation source: river surface water | place: USA:Blue River Watershed | collected 2017-08-18
AAGCTTTTGCAGAAATTTTCTTTGACGATGTTCGCGTGTCAGCAGACAACTTATTGGGCGAAGAAGGACAAGGCTGGAACGTGGCCATGGCCACAGCTGGCTTTGAACGAGGCTTGTTGTTGCGCTCACCTGCGCGCTATCAACGAACTGCACAAAAGCTCATGCAGCTTTACCGCAAGCACCAAGCCTCTGCCGATCGCGACCCTTCTATTCGCGAGGCCGTCATGCGTGCGTGGATGGGGTCTGAGGCTTACAACTTGGCGTCGTATCACACCGTGGGCAAAGTTCAGCAAGGCATGCGCGTTGGCGCCGAAGCCAGTACCAACAAAATCTTTTGGTCGGAATTGGACTTGGAAATGCACGAGACCGCCATGCGAATTTTGGGCCCGCGTGCTGAACTGTGCGAGGACCCAGAATCACATGAATGGCTAGAAGGCTTTTTGTTTGCACAAGCTGGTTCTATCTACGCGGGCAGCAACGAAATTCAACGCAACATCATTGCCGAGCGCTTGCTTGGTTTGCCTAAAAACTAACGGGGCTGATCATGAATTTCACTTTCAACGAAGACCAGCAAGCGTTACGCGATTCCATCAGCCGTTTTTTAATGGTGGAAGCTGCACCCGAAAAACTGCGCGCCATTTGGCAAACCGATGCAGGTCGTTCCACAGAGCTTCGCAGCAAATTGGCAGAACAAGGCATTACCGCTCTGTCTGTCCCTGAGTCTGCTGGTGGCTTAGGTCTAGGCGATGTTGACTGGTCCTTGATGAATCAAGAACTGGGCTACTTTGGCATTCCAGACTCCCTGTCCGATACCGCCTATTTGGCAACTGGTTTGTTGTCTGGCTTGCCTGAGAACAACCCCGTCAGAACCAAATGGTTGCCTTTGATCGCAGATGGCTCGGTGCGAATTGCGCTGGGTCACCCTGTCAATCCCTGGGTGGCCGACGCCCATTTGGCGGACCTGCTGTTACTTGCGCATCCCACAGCTACGGGCACAGAATGGCACGCCTTAACCCCGGATCAAGTCACTGCCGTTGCCTGCCCCAGTATTGATGCGTCTAGGCGCTTGGCCACCATCACTTGGCAGCCTTCTGATGCCAGCCGCATTGCTGACAGCACTGCCGGACAAGCATTGGCCAACGACTTATTGGACCGGGGTGCCCTGGGCGTGTCGGCCCAACTTTTGGGCTTGGCGCAGCGCATGCTCGACCTGACGGTGGACTATGCTGCGCAACGCAAACAATTTGGCAAACCCATTGGCTCCTTCCAAGCGGTGAAGCATCAATTGGCCGACATCGTCACCAAAATTGAATTTGCAAAACCCGTGCTGTATCGCGCAGCCAATGCACTGAGTCAATCAGAAGCACAGCGTTCTGTGCGAATTTCTCACGCCAAAATTGCTTGCGCCGATGCGGGCTGGTTTGCCGCACGCAAAGCCATTCAAGTTCACGGTGCCATGGGCTACACGTGGGAAGTCGATTTGCAAATGTTCATGAAACGCGCCTGGGTGTTGGATGCGGCATGGGGCGATCGCAGCTTCCACAAACAACGCCTTGCCGATGCCCTGATGAGTGACGATTCGCTCATGGGTCCTGGCGCTACTTTCAACACATCTCTTTAAGACGGATCTCTCATGGCAGAAGCTTTCATCGTTGACGCATTGCGTTCACCCACTGGCAAACGCAATGGCGCTTTGGCCCAAGTGCACGGCGCCGATTTAGGTGCCCATGTCATCAAGGGCATTGTCGAACGCAACGCCATTCCAGCTGCCGAATACGACGATGTGATCTTTGGCTGTGTCGACACCATTGGTGCACTCGCGGGTGACATCGCCAGAACTTCTTGGCTGGCAGCCGGCATGCCATTGAACGTCCCAGGCACCACCATTGACCGGCAATGCGGCTCCTCGCAGCAGGCGGTGCACTTTGCGGCACAAGCCGTCATGAGCGGTACACAAGATGTGGTGTTGGCAGGTGGTGTGCAAACCATGAGCCGTATTCCGATTGGCTCAGCCATGCTGGCGGGCCAGCCCTTGGGCTTCACCACGCCATTTGCAGAAAGTGAAGGTTGGCAAGCGCGATTTGGCAATGCACCCGTCAATCAGTTTTATGCCGCGCAAAGAATTGCCGATCATTGGCAAATTAGCCGTGAAGACATGGAAGTGTTTGCCAAAGAAAGTCATGATCGCGCCTTGCGTGCCATGGCAGAAGGTCGTTTTCAGCGCGAAATTTTGCCCTACGGCAACTTTGCCATGGACGAAACGGCGCGCGCCAGCACCCTGGAAAAATTGGCAACGCTGCAACCTGTCGACCCCACTTATCCCAAAATCACAGCGGCTGTTTCCAGCTCCACGTGTGATGCTGCAGCAGCCATTTTGGTGGTCTCTGAAGCCGCGCTCAAAAAATACAATTTGACACCGCGTGCGCGCATTCATCATCTGAGTGTTTTGGCAGACGATCCCATTTGGCATTTGACAGCCCCCATTCCTGCAACCGCCCACGCGCTCAAAAAAGCTGGCATGAAAATCGAAGACATCGATTTGGTTGAAATCAATGAAGCCTTTGCGTCGGTGGCCATGGCTTGGCTCAAAGAAACACACTTCCCCCACGAACGCACCAATGTCAACGGCGGCGCCATTGCCTTGGGTCATCCTTTGGGTGCGTCCGGTGTCAAGCTCATGACCACTTTGCTGCATGAACTGGAAAGAACCCAAAAACGCTTCGGCTTGCAAACCATGTGTGAAGGTGGCGGTCAAGCCAACGTCACCATCATCGAGAGACTTTGATTTATGCGCATTTGTGAAAACAGAACCGTCATCATCACGGGCGCCGGGGGTGGCTTAGGCCGCGCCTACGCCTTGGCCTTTGGCCAAGCCGGTGCCAACGTTGTGGTCAATGACATTCGCATTGAAGCAGCAACGCAAGTGGCCAGTGAGGTCATTGCTGCAGGCGGACAAGCCCTGGCCAATCAAGGTGACATCACCAGCATGACTGGCGCACAAAGCATTGTGGATGCGGCTGTCGCAGCATTTGGTGAAGTTCATGTGTTGGTTAACAACGCCGGTGTTTTGCGTGACCGCATGTTTGTCAGCCTCAGCGAGGAAGACTGGGACATGGTCATGAAGGTGCATCTGAAGGGCCATTTTTGCGTGGCCAACATTTTGGGTCGTCGGTGGCGAGATGCTGCCAAGGCCGGCAACAAAATTGATGCGCGAATTATCAACACCAGTTCTGGCGCTGGCTTGCAAGGCTCGATTGGACAGTCCAATTATTCGGCAGCCAAAGGTGGCATTGCATCGCTGACTTTGGTGCAAGCGGCAGAGATGGCACGCTATGGCGTGACGGTCAACGGCTTGGCACCGGCGGCGCGTACTGCCATGACAGAAAGCGCCATGCCCGACGTGGTCAAGGCGCCCGCTGACGGCAGCTTTGATGCTTGGGCACCCGACAACGTCGCCCCCTTGGTGGTGTGGTTGGGCAGCGCTGAATCGTCGCACATTACCGGCAAATTGTTCGAGTCACAAGGCGGTCGAATTTCTATGTGCGACGGCTGGCGGACAGATGCCACCATCGACAAAGGTGCGCGCTGGCAGCCCGAAGAGTTGGGCCCCATCATCGATCAACTGATCAGCCAAGCCACGCCTGCGCAAAAAGTTTGGGGCACCTGAAATGACCCCCCTGCCCTTGCCAGAATTTGAAGGGTGGGATGCCACCGAGATGGCCGCGCTGTTGCGGACGGGCCAGGTCACACCACTGGAGGTGTTGGCAGCAACGCAAGCCAGGGCAGAAGCTCGCGCCAACATCAATGCCATCGTCATGTTTCACCATGACATGGCCCATGACAAAGCCTTGCGTCTCTCTCAATACACGCAAGCTCAAAGAGCCTCTGAAACTGAGAAAGCGCCCTTGTGGGGTGTGCCATTTGCGCTCAAAGATTTGGGGGTTGCCCTGCAAGGCACCATCACCACCCACGGTTGTGCATTTTTCAAAGATGCTGTGGCCGACCATGACTCCACTTTGGTTCAGCGATATCAGGCAGCTGGCTTGAATATTTTTGCCAAAACAAGCTCGCCAGAATTTGGTCAGACGGCCACCACCGAATCCAAACTGTTTGGCAACACCCTCAACCCTTGGAACATCCGCTACAGCGCAGGGGGTTCCTCCGGTGGTGCTGCCGCCGCTGTGGCCGCCGGCATCTTGCCTGTGGCACATGCCAGTGATGGCGGTGGCTCAATTCGCATCCCTGCATCACACTGTGGCTTATTTGGTTTTAAACCCAGCCGTGGCCGTATTCCAATGGGCCCCAAAGCGTTAGAGGGTTGGATGGGCCTTTCATGCCAGCATGTCATCAGCCGAAGTGTGCGTGACAGTGCGTTGATGATGAAGCTCACCCAAGGCCCGGAGGCTGGATCGCGCAACCATCTCCCTCACGCCATTGTGGGAGCCCCTCAAAAGGTTCGGCCTTTGAAAATTGCCCTGATGTTGAACAACCCTTTTGGCGCACCTGTTCATGCAGATTGTTTGGAGGCTGTGCAAAAGACAGCCAAGCTCTGCGAATCATTGGGACACCATGTCGAGATCGCGCAACCCGCTTTGGCCGTGGGCGATCTGTTCGGTGGCATGGGCGTTGCCACGGCCACCGGCATGCTGACCCAAGTCCAAACCCGCGAAGCTGCCTTGGGCCGCGACGCACGCGAAGACGAATTTGAAGCGCTCAATTGGCGCAGCTTGCAACTGGCCAAGCAATTCACGGCTTTGCAAGTCTTCAAGGCCAGATCCGCATTTGACCAAGCCAGTCGCGCCATTGATTTATTTTTAGAAGATTACGACTGCATTTTGGCCCCTGTGACAGCGGCACCTGCACCTCTGATTGGTGAGATGTCACTCAACCAGCCCTACGAGGATTTTGTCAAGGTGGCCATGATGGCATCGCCCTTCACGGCACTTTTCAACATGAGTGGCCATCCTGCCATGTCGGTGCCATTGCACTGGAATGCACAGAACATGCCCATCGGCGCGCAGTTTGTTGGTCGCTACGGCGATGAAGACACCTTGTTTGCTTTGGCCAGCCAGCTTGAAGAAGCTGCGCCTTGGAAAGACAAACGCCCTAAGGCTGCATGATGGAATTGCAACTGACCTCTGAACAACTGCAGATTGTTGAAAGCGCCGAGACCTTTTTAGCCAAGGCCAGTGCCATGACGCAAGTCAGGGCGCACACCCAATCGAAAGCGCACATGGACTCGGCCTTGTGGTCAGCCATGGCCGATTTGGGTTGGTGCGGCGTTCACCTGCCCGAATCTGTGGGTGGCTTGGACTTGGATTGGGTGAGCGTGTGTTTGTTGCAAGAACAAATGGGCAGACGCTTGGCTTGCGTGCCATTTTTTGACACAGCGGTTTTATCTGCCACAGCATTGAAGTCTCTGTTGCCTCACGCTTTGGCTGAACATTGGCTCACCCAAATTGCCACAGAAAAAGCGGTTGCAGCCATGGCACTCAGTTGGCAAACAGCCACCGCCCGTGTTCATTCATCAGGCTGGCAACTTGACGGAACTTGGCCCTCGGTGGGTTCCGCTCAAATGGCACAAGTTATTTTGTTGCCTGCGCAAACATCTGCTGGTGAGACTTTGCTGTTCGCTCTGGACACTCAAAGCTCGGGTTTGAAAATCACTTCTCTTGAAACCTTGGATACAACACGTTGCATGGCCCTGGTTCAAGCGAACGGTGTCAACGTACAAGATGTCCAATGTCTGGCGCGAGGCCAAGCAGCAGAGGCGCTGTTAACCCGCATCAAATATTTGGCTGCCATCGGACTGGCCGCCGAACAAGTCGGTGTTGCGCAAGCCTGTTTGGACATGGCCTTGGCCTATGTTTTAGAGCGTCAACAATTTGGTCGTCCCATTGCCAGCTTTCAAGCCATCAAACATCGTTGCGCACAGATGCTGGTCGAAGTTGAAAGCGCACGCTCTGCGGTGTATGGCGCAGCATGCTTGGCCGAGACTCCCGGCGATGCTACACGTCTCTTGGTGAGCGCTGCCCAAGCGCGCGTCACCGCCACAGAAGCCGCTCAATTTTGTTCACGCGAAAATTTACAACTGCATGGCGGTGTTGGATTTACATGGGAATATGACCCCCACTTTTATCTGCGCCGCGCACAAGCTTCTAGCCAGCGCTTAGGGCCCGTCTCTGAGTGGCTTGAAAGTGTTGCATCCCTTTATGACACGGCCGAGTGAATCCAAGCATGAATGCCATCGAATCGATTGAAGACCGCCGCTTTCGGGACAGCATTCGTGAGTGGATGCAAACGCACTTAAAGGGCGTTTTTGAACCTCTGCGGCATGCCAATGGCATGGGCTCGCCCGGCTACTCAGCGGCTTTGGCAAAACGCTGGGAACAAGAACTGGCAAAAGGCGGTTGGACCGGATTGAGTTGGCCCAAAGCCCACGGCGGGCGAGAGTTGCCACTGTCCCAGCAAATGATTTTCCACGAAGAATATGTTCAATGTGGTGGACCCGGCCGTTTGGGCCACATTGGCGAGACCTTGCTTGCTCCCACTTTGATGGCCTATGGCAACGACGCACTCAAAAATCAATTCTTGCCAGGTATTTTGAATGGCACCGACTATTGGGCGCAAGGTTATTCAGAACCCGGTGCAGGTTCCGATTTGGCGGGTGTCCAAACACGCGCCAGACTAGATTCAGACAGCGGCGAATGGGTCATCGACGGCCAGAAAGTGTGGACATCTTGGGCCCATGAATCCGATTGGATTTTTGTCTTGGCGCGATGCGAACCAGGTTCGTCTCGCCACAAAGGTTTGATTTTTTTGTTGGTGCCACTGAAGCAGGCGGGCGTGACATTGCGACCCATCCGTCAAATTACTGGCGAATCAGAATTCAACGAAGTGTTTTTTGATGGCGCACGTACAGCCAGCACCTGTGTCTTGGGCGAGCCAGGCCAAGGCTGGGCCGTTGCCATGTACTTGTTGCAATGCGAACGGGGCGCATCCACTTTGGGTCAACAGGCGCATTTTCAAAATGAATTGACCACGCTGATTCAAGTGGCCCAGCAAAACGGCGCGATCCAAGAACCCACCATTCGACAGCGCCTTGCCAAAGCCATATTGGGGCTTCAGACACTGCGCTACCATGCCCTGAGAACGTGTGGCGACAACGCGTCGCCCAGAGCCAGCAGCATCAGCAAGTACGCATGGTCCAACTGGCGACGCACTTTGGGCGAATTGGCCATGGACGTGCTCGGCCCCGATGGTGAGGTGGCCAGCGAGGATGCCCATCGAACCGCCTTGCAACGCTTATGGCTTGTCAGCCGGGCCGACACCATTTATGCCGGTAGCAACGAAATTCAACTCAACTTGATGGCAGAGCGGGCTCTGCAAATGCCCAAATAGGGTCGCACCCTTTATCGTCCAAGCAGACGATGCTGTTGAACGCCATTTTGCGCATCATCAAGGCCATTCTTTGACATCCTTTTCCCTATGAAAAATCCTCCCGACTATGTTCCTGGCCATGGCCTGCTTCGCGGCAAATCTGTGTTGGTCACTGCAGCGGCGGGGGCTGGCATTGGTTTTGCAGTGGCCAAACGCGCTGCCGAAGAAGGTTGCCGAGCGCTGTTCATCTCTGACGTCCACGAAAGAAGATTGAACGAGGCCGTTCAAACCCTTCAAAAAGAAACAGGCTTGCAAGCTATTTACAGCCAACTCTGTGATGTCAGCCAAGAAGCCCAAGTTCAAGCACTGATTGACCAAGCCAATCAAACCATGGGCGGCATTGATGTGCTCGTCAACAACGCAGGCTTGGGTACCAGCAAAAAAATTGTCGACATGGCTGACGAAGAATGGGACAAGGTCATCGGCGTCACACTCACAGGGACTTTCCGTGTCACTCGCGCGGCGCTCAAGGTCATGCAACCTCAAGGCAAAGGCGTGATTGTCAACAACGCTTCTGTGTTGGGATGGCGTGCCCAAACTGAACAAGCGCACTATGCAGCCGCCAAGGCCGGCGTCATGGCGCTCACACGCTGTGCAGCCTTAGAAGCCGCCGAGTTTGGCGTACGCATCAATGCGGTTGCTCCCTCCATTGCCATTCACGCATTTCTCAAAAAATCTGCCTCCGAAGAACTGCTCAATCAATTGTCAGAGCGTGAAGCCTTTGGCCGCGGTGCCGAGCCATGGGAAGTGGCCAACGTGATGGTGTTTTTGGCCAGCGACTACTCGTCCTACATGACGGGTGAGGTGGTCTCTGTCAGCTCCCAAAGGGCTTAAGCCATGGCCGACTCAACTGCGCCTTCACTGTGTCTTGATTCTGCTGAAGCAGCCTTGGCAGCTGTGGGCCAAGAATTGGGCGTCACAGACTGGATCACTATCACGCAAGAGCGAATCAACACGTTTGCAGAAGCGACCGGTGACCATCAATGGATTCACATTGACCCTGTGCGCGCCAAAGAAGGACCCTTTGGCGCCTGTATTGCGCACGGGTTTTTAACGCTGTCTTTGGCCAATCTTTTTTTGCCGCAATTGGTTCGGTATGAACGCCTCAAAATGGGCGTGAACTATGGCTGCGACAAAGTTCGTTTTCCATCGCCCGTGTTGGTCAATTCACGCGTTCGCGGTCGAGGCCAAGTTTTAACGGCCGAATTGATCAAGGACAACGGCGTTCAAGTCGTGGTCAGCATCAGCGTTGAAATTGAAGGCGCTAGCAAACCTGGCTGTGTGGTCAACACCATCAGCCGTCTTTATTTTGAATGAGATTTCCCCCATGAACACACAAGACGCTGTCATTGTTTCAACTGCACGCACGCCCATTGGCAAGGCCTATCGCGGGGCTTTCAACGACACCGAAGCGCCTGTCTTAGGCGGCCATGTGATTCGCCATGCTTTGCAAAAAGCAGGCGTAGAAGGTCACGAGGTTGATGACGTTATTTTGGGCATTGCCGCACAGCAAGGCAATCAGGGCTACAACTTAGGCCGCCTGTGTTGTTACACCGCTGGCTTGCCCGACAGTGTCGGCGGCATGACCATTGACCGCATGTGCGCGTCGGGTTTGATGAGCATTGCCACCGCCGCAAAAGGCATCATGACTGGCGAGATGAATGTTGCGGTGGCCGGTGGTTTGGAATCCATTTCGCTGGTGCAAAACAAATACAAAAACAGCCACCGCGCGCAATCCAAATCGGTGTTGGATGTCATGCCCACAGCCTACATTCAGATGATTGAGACGGCAGAAATTGTGAGCCAACGCTACGGCATTTCTCGTGAAGCCCAAGACGCCTATGCCTTGCAAAGCCAACAACGTACCGCCAAAGCGCAACAAGCCGGTTTGTTTGCAGATGAGATCGTGCCCCTCACCACACAAAAGCAATTATTTGACAAAGAAGGCAATGTCACGGGCAGCGAAAGCGTCACCTTGCTTCAAGACGAAGGCAGCCGAGCTGATACAAGCTTGGAGAGTTTGACCAAGCTCAAACCTGTTTGGAAAAATGGCCAATGGGTGCCAGAAGGTTCTTTCATCACGGCAGGCAATGCATCTCAATTGTCAGATGGTGCGTCTGCATCCGTTTTAATGAGCGCTGCCGAAGCCAAACGCCGTGGCCTAGCCCCCTTGGGCACTTACCGCGGTGTTGCTGTGGCTGGTTGCCGCGCCGACGAAATGGGCATTGGCCCGGTCTATGCCATCCCCAAATTGTTAAAAAACCATGGCTTGAGCGTGGCTGACATTGGCTTGTGGGAAATTAACGAAGCCTTTGCCTGCCAGGTTTTACATTGCCGGGACACCCTGGGCATTGACGACGCCAAGCTGAACGTCAATGGCGGCGCCATTTCCATTGGCCACCCTTTTGGCATGTCTGGCGCCAGATTGGTGGGCCATGCCTTGCTGGAAGGCAAGCGCCGAGGCGTTCGTTATGTGGTGGTCAGCATGTGCATTGGCGGCGGCATGGGTGCAGCCGGCTTGTTTGAGGTCAATTGATCGCTGATTTTGCAATGCGAAGGCGGGTCGTTATACTCATTCCAAGCCTTTAAATCAAACAGCCAAGCTGTCGCAATGCCAGACAAAAAATCAATGAATCGCACCGGAATCTCGATGACTCAGGAGTTCCTGAGCCATATTCTGGGTGCCATCTATGATGCGGCGCTCGACGAAGCGGGCTGGGTCAGCTGCCTTGAGACCATTCGAACCGGCTTTGCAGGCAACTATGCCTCCCTGATTGTCCGAACCGAAACCACTGAAGACATTGGCTTGATTGTGTCTGCGGGCGTTAACCAATCCAATCTTGACCCGGGCAATCCCTACATTGCCATGAGCCCTTTCACAGGCATGGTGCCCGATCAACTTGTGACCATTGCCGACATCATTTCCGAGCGAGATTGGCGCAACTCCGATTACTACCAAAGTTATTGCAAACCTCAAGGCGTCTTTCATGTGCTGGCCGCCGACATTTCCACCCGAAATGGGGGAGTCTATGGCTTGCGTATTACCCGGCCGGAAGATGCCGAGGCCTTTAGCAAGGAAGAAATTGATTTTTGCAAGTTGCTCATCCCGCACATCAAGCGCGCGCTGAACTTGCATCTGTCCATCAACGACGACCGCAAAGTCAGCTCTTTGTACAGCCAAGCCATGGCCCAACTCATGGTGGGCGTGGTTATTTTGGACCAAGACCGCCAAGTGCTGGAGTGCAATCCCGCAGCCACCGCCATTTTGGAATCGCAAGATGGTTTGCGTGTGGTTTCAAAGCAGCTAGAGGCGGCTTACACCAACGACAACAAAAAACTGCAGGCCTTGATTCAAGACGCCTTGGTTAAAAAAATTGTCACCAAAACATCTTTGAACCAAGCCACCTCCATCACCAGGCCCTCAGGCCGACTGGCATGGGGCTTGATTGTTCAGCCCATTTCTTCGGACCAGTGGACCGAAGGCAAGCAGCGTCCCAGTGTGGCCATCTTCTTGCGAGACACCGAAGGTCGTGTCGATCCGCCCGTTCGTTTGGCGCAAGAGCTGTTTCACCTCACCCCTGCCGAAACCGCGTTGGCCATCCAGTTGGCCAATGGTTTGTCGCTTGAAGACGCCTCCGAAGTCCTGAACATTCGGCGCAACACGGCTCGCGCGCACTTGCGCTCCATCTTTTCCAAAACCGGCGTACGCCGACAAACCGAATTGGTCCGTATTTTCCTCAACAGCGTAGCCTGGCTGAGCGAAACAAACGACTAACAAGCCAGGCATAAGGCCTTCACTCATGTGGGTCTAGCCACTTGTCTAGCGCCGCTAGCCATCTCATTCAATTTTTAGTCTACTTGGACGATGGTTGAAAAAGCCAGTCTGCGCACAATAGACACTCACGAATTTGCCTAAGGAAACCATGGGACTCTCAGGAAAAGCTGCCATTGTTGGAGCAGCGCAATACAAGCCAGAAAAATACAGCACGGCGCCCCGCATGTTTCACTTGGAACAAGTGGCCGACTTGGCCACCCAAGCGCTAGAAGATGCTGGGTTGTCTTTGGCCGATGTCGATGGTTTGATCACTTTAGGCCCCCAATTCCACGAGGCAGGCATGTTCATCCCAGCCATGGCGGGTGAATACTTAGGCACACGCCTCAATTTTGCAGAGGTGGTTGACTTGGGTGGCGCAAGCTCTGTGGGCATGGTGTGGCGCGCAGCGGCGGCCATTGAACTGGGCATGTGTGACACCGTGGTTTGTGTCATTCCCGCTCGCATGGCGCCCACTGCGCCCCATGACGATCACATTGCCGAAGTCATGCGGGCCTCTCGCTTTGGCGGCCACAGCACCCGCTTTGGCGCCCCTGAAGCCGAAATGGATTTGCCTTATGGCCACATGGCCCAAAACACAGGTTACGCCATGATTGCACAGCGCTATGCCTCGGTGCATGGCTATGACGCTGCCGCATTGGCGCGCATTGCCGTGGACCAACGCTTCAACGCATGCCATAACCCCCAAGCCATGTTTTATGGACAGCCCATCACGGTCGACGATGTACTGGCCTCTCGAATGGTGGCCGAACCACTGCGCATGTTGGAAATTGTGATGCCCGTAGCCGGCGGTGGAGCGATGGTCATCACACGCGACGACAAACTCAAGCGATGCAAACACCGCGGCGTGAAAGTGATTGGTTGTGGCGAACATGTTCAATCGAAGTCACCCACGTACGCCCCCGACATGTTGGCAACACCCATCGGTCCTGCATCGCAACGTGCATTTGCCATGGCCAACTTAAAACCTTCCGACATGCACATGGCTCAAATTTACGATTGCTACACCATCACAGTCATGCTCACGCTTGAAGACGCAGGCTTTTGCAAAAAAGGCGAAGGGCTGCAATTTTTACGCGATCACAATTTCACTTTCCAAGGCGACTTCCCCATGAACACGCATGGCGGTCAACTCAGTTTTGGACAGACTGGCAGCGCGGGTGGTATGACCCAAGTGATTGAAGCTGTCCACCAAATTCAGGGGCGCGCTGATGCACGTCAATTGAAGCGCCATGACTTGGCCTATGTCTCTGGCACCGGCGGTGTCATGAGTGAGCAAGGTGCCTTGATTTTGCAGGGAGCATGAGCATGACTTGGAACAAACCCCTGCCCCACCCCACCACCATTTCTGCACCTTACTGGGAAGGCTTGAAAGCCCACGAAGTGCGCTTGCAACAATGCGCCAATGGCCATTGGTTGTTCTTTCCGCGCACCCATTGCCCCACTTGCGGCTCACGCAATTTGGCGTGGCATGCCGTCAGCGGCGAGGCCACGCTTTACAGCTTCACTGTGGCGCGCGTTCCAACCCTGCCAGAATTTACCGACGAAATGCCGCAATTGTTGGCCGTCGTGGAATTGCCAGAAGGCGTTCACATCAACACCACCCTGGTGGGTGTTGCGCCTGATCAGCTTCGAATTGGTCAGCGCGTTCGGCCTGTCTTTGATGAGCGCCCTGGCAGTGTCACCTTACTGCGCTATACGCCAGTGGCGTCGGCCCATGCGTCTGTCATCACAGCCGATGCAAGTCAGGTCACTGAAGAACCTGCTGTTGAAAAATTGCAAGCGCCAGCTTTGCGTCAAATCAATTGCAAAGACTTGGAAGCGATGCAGTCTTTGGTTTCAGAGAACTTTTCTGCCTGGTCCAATCAGGTCGAAGTCACACAAGACTTGATCAACCAATTTGCCGCACTATCGGGCGATGATTATTGGATTCACACCGACCCAGTCAAAGCCCGTGCTGAAAGTCCGTTTGGCACCACCATCGCACATGGCGCATTGGTGCAGGTTTTGATCAGTCGAATGAAGCTTCCCTTGGACCATGAAGTGGTGGGCTACAACAACATCGTCAACTATGGCTCTGACCGTCTACGCTTTCCATCACCCGTTCCATCAGGTTGCCGCATTCACACGCGGTATCGCGTGAAGTCGGTACAGGCGGTTAAAAGCGGTACGCAAGTCACCATGGAAATCAATGTTCATGTGGTCGGTCAAGATCGGCCATCCGTGATCAATGATCTGGTGATGCTGTACATGTAAATGTGCGCTGGCAACTGCTTACCAATTTTTAAGAACCAACATCTCATTGCCAATGACCACAAGCCCTTCTAACCGACTTTTGTTTGCCTTCATTCTGTCAGCCAGTTTGGCATCCACCATTGGTGGTTTGCCCTTCAATGTGCTGCCTGTCATGTTGGGCAGTTTGGCCGATTCGTTCAAGCTCGATGCACAAACCACGGGCATGATTGGCTCCGTTTGTTTTGCAGGTTATTTGGTGGGGACACTGGGTGCACCCTTCTGGATGAACCGTGTCAATTGGCGGATTCTGACCATCGTGAGCGCCCTTGGTACTGCCGCATCCTTTGCCGCAAGCTCACAAATTGACACCCTCGAATGGTTGGTGGTGGTCTGGGCCTTGATCGGATTTTTTGCGTCCACCATGACTTGCTTGGGCATGCGCATTTTGTCTGACTTACCCGACAAGGTTCGCGCCTTTGGTACCCGACAAGGCGTTGAGTTGTCTGTCACAGCCGCAGTCTTGTTTGCCTTACCACCCCTGATTATTTCTCAGTACAAATATCCAGGCGCGGCATTGTCACTGGCCGCAGTGGTGGCCATTTTGGGTCTTTCCGCGTTTTGGGTACCCAAAGGTGCACAGACCCATCAAGACGCCGCTGCTACACAAGAAGCGCCTGCTTCGGGTGCCTATTTGCCGATGGTCGCCTGGCAATCACTGGCCTTGTTCTTTGTTTTTCTGGTCGGCAACATTGGGCTCTGGGCATTCTTAGAAAGAATTGGCAGCGCCTTGCAAATTGCACCCGCTGAAATGGGGATTGTGTTTGCGGTTCTCAAATTGTTGGGCGGTGTCGCAGCCTTCTTCACAGCCGCGGTTGGCGATCGCGTCGGGCCCGTTCGCGCAGCATGGTGGGTAGTAGGCGCCGTTGGTCTTGGATTGGTTTTACTTCAAACGGCTACAGCTTTTATAGGCTTTGCACTGGGCGCATGGATTTGGGAATTTGCATTCACGTGTGGTTGCGTGTTCCATGCTGCCAGCATTGCCAGAAGTGACCCCAGCGGCCGCGCTGTGATGTTGGTGCCTGCGGTGTTTGCGCTCAGTTCGATGGCCGGTCCAGGCTTGGCAGGCCAAATTGTGGCGAATGGCAATTTTGTCGGCTTGCTGGCCTTTGCCTTGGCCTCCACCCTCTTGCCTGCATTGGTCAACTTGATTCGTCGACCCGCCTAAGGTCTTGGCTGAGGACCAGGCATCCGCCTGGTCTCGGCCATTGGTTTGACTTGGTTTGGCTGGCCCTGCATCAGCGGGGCAATAGACTCACTCACTTATTCAACAAATTGAATGCTGCAACCGCCTAAGCCTTCAATGTGCATCTTGAAGTGATCGCCAGCAACGGCCGTTACCAGCGGTGCCAAAGACCCCGACAAAATGAGCTCGCCGGCTTTGAACGGAATGCCAAATGCCCCGAGCGTGTTGGCCAACCAAGCCACTGCCTCGGCCGGATGCCCCTGCACCGCACTGCCCAAGCCTGCGCCTGCGGGTGTATCGTTTTTCCACATCTGCATGGCTGCCGCTGCCAAGTCAAGCGCGTAGGGATCGGTATGCTGCTGGCCCACGACAAACACACCACATGAAGCATTGTCGGCCACGGTGTCTTGAATTTTGATTTTCCAGTCGTCAATCCGAGAGTCGACAATTTCAAAGCAAGGGGCCACCCATTCGGTGGCGGCCATGACTTGCTCGCGAGTGATACCGGGACCCTTTAAATCGGCCTTCAACATGAAGGCAATTTCTCCTTCTGCTTTGGGTTGGATCAAGCCTGTTTGTTTGAGCGAAACCACAGCGCCATCTGCGCAATGCATGGCGTCGGTTAAGAAACCAAAATCGGGCTGAAACACGCCCAACATGTCTTGCACAGCCTTGGATGTCACGCCAATTTTCTTGCCAATGACACGCTCTCCCGCTGCCACTCGCCGGTTTAGAAATTGCAAAGAAATGCCATAGGCATCTTCCACCGTGATATCTGAAAAGCGATTGGTAAAAGGCACCAGCGTTCGACGCTCGCGAAGGGCACTGAACAAATCATCGCCCAATTGTTGAATCAACTCGGGAGTCATGTGCTCAGCCTTTCTTTAAAAAATCGATGCAACTGCGGTTGAACATGTCACGGTGTTCAACTTGTACCCAATGGCCGCACCGGTTCACCAACACCATGCGCGCTTGGGGGCAGTTGTCTAACAATTTGGTCGCGCCGCCCACTGGATTGAAGTGGTCATTGACACCCCAAAATCCAAAGACGGGGCACTTCAACTCATGCAAGCGATCGGTTAAGTTGGGGACCTTCAACACTGAACGTGCCGCTTGTGTTTGAGTGGCTGCAATCGGTGCGCGCTCGTTGATGATTTCGTCGGTTAGCAAACTGGGATCAAACAACTGCATGGTCATGACCGCACGCATGGCCTCGGCACCTGTCTTGCCCGATTGATAAATTTGGAACATGTTGGCAATGCCTGGCATGGCCAAATAGGTGTCTAAATCTTCGACGCCGCCTGGCGCCATCAAGATCAAACGGCTCACCTCGTCGGGATACGCCAAGGCATAACCTAAAGCCACCGCACCGCCCAAAGAATTGCCCAAGAGCGTGATGTTTTTCAAGCCCAATGCATCGACCATGCCCTTGACACCCGCCACAAAAAAATCCAAATCGTATTGGGGAATGTCAGGTTTACTGGAAAGTCCGTAGCCCAACAAATCGGGCACGATGGTGCGGTAACCCGCTTTGGCAAACTCAGGGTAGTTGCCTTTGAAATTGCTATAACCGCTGGCACCACCGCCTGCACCGTGTAGAAAAATGACCACTTCACCTTGGCCTTGCTCGTGGTAGTGAATTCGTTGCGTGGCACCCGCGACTGGCGCGATGTCGACGTAGTGGCCTTCTGGAATGGAGAATTGTTGCGTCATGGTCTTAAGTTGGGTCTGTCATTGTTGATTGAGTGTTTGCTGATTGATTGTGTTGATTCAATCAGCTGTCGATTGCCAGAGCTTGGGCAAGCCTGGATCGGTGGCCAAAATGGCTTGTTTTAACAAGTTGCGCAATGCAGCAGACTCCAGTTCGCCCATGCGGGAAACCAAGTCAGCTTCAAACGATTTGGCGGCAGCCAAGACATGCAGAATGTCATCGCTGCCCTTGGCACTGAGGCGCAGCGTGCCGCCCGATGCAATTTCTTCGAGTAAACCGCGTTGTACCAGAGACTGCAAAGAACTGGCGCTGATGTCGACACCGGTATAGGCAATGTGCGCAACGATCTCCTCGGGATTCAGGGGCTGCTTGACACTCAGCAATGACAAGATAAAAAAGTCGGTGTCCGAGAGTTGGCGCTGTGAGAGGGTTGGACGCAAGCCATGCACAAATTGAAAATGCGCTCGGCCAAACAAATAGCCCAACAAATTTTCAGAATACAAAGCACCCGCGATATTGGCGCTTGTCTCGGTGGCAACAGGACCCGCTTTTCTGGCTGCCAAAGCATAGCCACCCGTGACGTACAACAAAGGGGGTCTGTTGGCACTGTCGTAATGGGTGACTTCACCCACAAAAATGGTGTGATCGCCGCCCTCGTATTGAAATGCGGTTCGACATTGAAACCTGGCGCTACAGCCTTTCAGCAAGGGCGCGCTGTTGCTGGAAACATCCAAATCCAAACCCGCAAACTTGTCCTCACCGGCCTTGGCAAAGCGGTTGGACAACTCTTCTTGCTCGTTGGACAAGATGTGCACATTCCAATGGGGGGTGGTGCTGAAAACGGGCAGGCTGCGGGCTTTCTTGGCCAAACTCCAAAGGACCATGGGCGGGTCTAAAGAAACTGAGTTAAAGCTATTAGCAGTAACCCCTACTAATCCACCATCTTCGGCCTGTGCGGTCACGATGGTGACGCCAGTGGCAAACATGCCTAAGGCTTGTCGAAAGTCCTTTGGGTCGAATGGTTGAGCGGCTTTGTCCATGTCTTTTCCTGATCAATCTACTAAGCTTGAATCTAGCCGAGCGAAATGGAATCCTTCACTCGGACTAGATTCGTCCATTTGGGCTTCAACGAGGGGGTAATTCAGAATCATGCGCCCGCAAGTTTTAGTCTGATTGGACGATGATTGAAGCTTCCCAGAGTGGGAATATCTGACTGTCTCGCGTTATTTCTTGCTATCTCGCATTCAACATTTTGAGCCTCAATGGTTCTACGGAGATTAAACAATGATTACGGTCAACACTGAATATCTAACGCCTGAAGCGCTTGAGTTAATTGAACGTGCCAAAAACATGGCGCCTCGTCTCGCAGAACGTGCGCGTGCTGCTGAAGACGCCGGTTTGGTTCAAAAAGAAACCATTGCCGAAATGCAAGCCGCTGGATTTTTCAAAGTGCTGCAACCCAAACGTTGGGGCGGTTACGAAATGGACCCCCGCGTTTTCTATTCCATCCAAATGGAGCTGGCCCAAGGTTGTATGGCCACCGCTTGGATTTATGGCGTGGTGGGCGTGCACAACTGGCAAATTCCCTTGTTCCCCGAGCAAGCGCAACAAGATGTGTGGGGCAAAGATCCCATGACCCTCACAGCCTCAACCTACATGCCTGTGGGCAAAGCCGAGCCTGTTGAAGGCGGCTACAAGTTCAGCGGCCGTTGGAGCTGGAGCAGCGGCGTTGAACATTGCGAATGGATTTTGTTGGGTGGCTTGTTGCCCAAAAAAGATGGCTCTGGCGAAATTGAGCACTGCACCTTCTTGTTGCCCAAGGCCGATTTTGAAATCGTTAAAAACTTTGACGTTCTGGGCTTGCGCGCCACAGGCAGCCACGACATCGTGGTCAAAGATGCCTTCGTTCCTGCACACAGAACGCACCGCACCAACGATCACTCTGATGCAGGTTGCCCTGGCCGTGAAACCAACCCCGGATGGCTCTACCGCATTCCATTCACACAAGTGTTCCAGCGCGCCGTGTCTACTGCGTGTATTGGCGCAACCGATGGCGCCATTGCCAGCTTCCGCCAGCGTGCAGCCACCTTTGTGGGCAAGCATGGCTCCAAAACAGCTGAAGATGTCAATTCACAGTTGGCAGTGAGCGAAGCCATGATGACCACCGATCAACTCAAGCTGGTGTTGTTCCGCAACTACCAACGCGTGGTCGATTGCGCCAAAAACAAAGAACGCATGCCCGTTGAAGAGCGACTCATGCAGCGTGCCCAATCGGCACAAGTTCCCAAATTGTGTGCCGAAGCCGTCAACGAAATCATGCGCGCTTGCGCCGCGGGTGGCGTTTACAAGACCAACTCCATCGAGCGTATTTTCCGTGACTTGCATGTTGCCCGTGGCCACATTGCCAACAACACCGATACCTATGCCAGAAGTCATGGCGCCGTCATGCTAGGTTTGCCCAACGCTGACGCATTCGTTTAACAGGACGGTTGTATGAGCCAAGCAGCGGGTGCATCGCACCAGAACTCAACCCCAGAGTTTGATGTCATTGTGGTGGGTTCTGGCGCAGGCGCCTTGCTGGCAGCCATTCGCGCCAGCGACGAAGGCCTCAAAGCCTTGGTCGTAGAAAAGGCCGATTTAGTGGGTGGCACATCCGCTTTGTCGGGCGGTGGTATTTGGATTCCCGACAATCACGACATGCCCAAGGTGGGCCTGAAAGACAGCCTTGACATGGCCTATCGCTACGTCAAGGCTTGCGCCAAAGGCTTGGCCACCGACGACCGCGTTTTGGCCTATGTTGAAACGGCACGCCACATGGCGCGCTACTTGGCCGACATTGGGGTGGCGTATCGCAGCATGCCGCACTATGCGGACTACTACCCGCACATGGAAGGCGCCTTGCCAGGGGGTCGCACCATGGACCCCGTAGATTTCAATGCAGCCAAACTGGGCATTGAAGGACTGAACCTCATTCGGCCGACCAATCCTGGGCAACTGATTTTTGGTCGGATGAACATCAATGCGTTCCAAGCTCGCTCCATGTTGGCGCGCGAGCGCAAATCCAAATACATCCTCATGTGGATCATGGCGCGCTATTTCCTGGATTACCCATGGCGCAACAAAACCAAACGCGATCGCCGCATGACTGGCGGTCAAGCGCTCATTGGCAGTCTGCTGACAGCGCTTCGAAAACGCAAGATTCCTGTGTGGCTAGAAACGCCGCTCCAGTCACTCATCACTGAGAACGGCCGCGTCGCTGGCGTGGTGGTACTGAAAGACGGCAAAGAACAACGGCTCTTGGCCAAGCAGGCCGTCATTTTGGGTGCGGGTGGCTTCGAGCGCAATCAAGCCATGCGCGAACAGTACTTGCCCCAACCCACCGACCAAGCTTGGACTGCCACACCGCCTGGCGCCAACACTGGCGATGCCATTCGTGCCGGCGCTGATGCGGGTGCACAACTGCATCTGATGGCGCACTCTTGGGGTGTGCCCACCATGATGGTGCCCAAAGAAGAAAAATTCAGGCCTATGTTTGTTGAGCGTTCTTTGCCAGGTTGCATGGTGGTCAACGCGAAAGGCAAACGCTTCTTGAACGAATCAGGCCCTTACCCAGAATTTCAGCAAGCCATGTTTGCCAACCACCAAGCCACCGGTGGCGCAGTACCTGCATGGATTGTGTTTGATGCCACTTTCAGAGCCAATTACCCCATTGGTCCCTTGATGCCCGCCGCTGCAGTGCCCGACTCGCGTCTTCGCAAAAGTTGGTTGAATGTGGTTTATTGGAAAGCAGAAACCCTCGAAGAATTGGCTGCGCAAATTGGCGTTGATGCAACAGGCTTGAAGGACAGCGCCGCGCGCATGACTGAGTTTGCACGCACTGGGAAAGACCTTGATTTTGATCGGGGTGGCAATGTGTTTGATCGCTACTACGGCGACATCCATGTCAAACCCAATCCCAATTTGGCACCCATTGCTAAAGGCCCCTTCTATGCCATGAAGCTTTTTCCTGGCGACATTGGTACCAAAGGCGGCTTGTTAACCGATCGCGATGCACGTGTTCTTGATGAAGCGGGACACGTTATTTCAGGTCTGTATTGCATTGGCAACAACTCAGCCTCAGTGATGGGCCCAGCTTACCCAGGTGCAGGTTCCACACTGGGGCCCGCCATGACCTTTGCATACCGCGCCATCTCGGCCATCAAAGGAAATCCCATTCCACTAGAACGCACAGACTTATTGGAATCCAAGTTGTGAGTCGCAAGCCCAGAGTTTCAACTGTCACCCCCATTGAGCCCGCGCTCGAAATTGAAAATGTCAACGCCATCGATTGGCGTGAATCTGCCGATGTCGTGGTGGTCGGTTGGGGCGCCGCAGGTGCCTGCGCTGCGCTAGAAGCCAGGGCCAATGGTGCAACAGTCATTCTGATTGATCGCTTCCAAGGCGGTGGTGCCAGTGCCTTGTCAGGGGGTGTGGTGTACGCCGGTGGCGGTACGCCATATCAATTGCAAGCAGGCTTTCAAGACAGTCCGGAAGCCATGGCCGCTTACCTCAAACACGAAGTCAATGGCGTGGTCTCGGATCAAACGCTCATGAAGTTTTGCCAAGACAGCGTGGCCAATTTGGCGTGGTTAGAAATGCACGGCGCCAAATTTGCAGCCACCATGCCCGACCACAAAACTTCCTATCCACCAGAAGGCAAGTTTTTGTATTTCTCGGGCAACGAAGTAGTACCCGCTTGCCAAACGCAAGA
>JACCDZ012103128.1_pt1 | contig 21211 bp, 19 predicted proteins | sample 7449551 | NCBI WGS metagenome assembly JACCDZ01 (sample SAMN15323452, study PRJNA562643) | freshwater metagenome | isolation source: river surface water | place: USA:Blue River Watershed | collected 2017-08-18
AATGCTTATTATTATTATTACGCACACTCACATTGTATATATATCCACTTATAAATAAAAAATAAAAACTTATAAATAAAAAAACACAATTTATAAAAAAATATTTTTATAAATTTTATAATAAAATAATAAAATAATAAAATAATAAAATAATAAAATAATAAAATAATATATTTATGTATAACCGAATGAAGAGATACCTTCTTCCATAATACTAATTGTTTGATCTTTATTTATAATATATAATTTATATAATGCTTTTTGGTATAAATTATAATCTATAATACGACGATGTGGGTCAACATCACGATCTATTTCATTTTGACGTCCATTTTGTATATATAAATTATTAAATTCAATATTTTCTTGAGGTGTAAGTTGTACTAAAAGTGTTAAATGAGTATTATGACAGGTATAACTTCTAAATTTCGTTCTATTTCCAAAATCAACACGTTCTAAATCGTAATGATAATAAGGTTGTTTTAATAATGTTCCTGAAATAAATTTAGAATAAATATTTAATTGTTCAGGGGTTAAAGAATTTATAAACTTAGTTATAACATTATTAAAAAATCTATCTGGTACTTGAGCATATAAATATTCATTTCGAATTTGTTTTACATCAATTATATGTTGTTTGTTAACTATACTACCTTCTAAATGTTCTTTCATAAATACTTCTATATTTTCATATCCATAAAAGCGTAATAATGTATTAAAAGTAGTTAATCCTATTTCGCTAGTGTATTTTGTAGTAAATAAATTTACATAATTATCTTTTAAATATTCTATAATTGTATCAATAGGTATTATTTCAGCTTGTTCATTTGTAACTCCTTTCCTATAAACAGTATAAGCATAACGTAAATTAACCTCATTTTTTGTAATAACAAAATTATATAAATCTTTATTATCATAAAATAATGTTAAATAGAATAAATATTCATCAAATTGGTCTTTTACTAATATTTTAGAAGAAGATTTTTTATATTCTTCTTTTAAGTTTAAGATATAATAAGCTAAAATGATTTTATAAGCTAATGATAATGATCCATTTGGATTTTTATTTAATAAAATTTTTACATTCATTCGTCTTATATCATTTATACTTATTCTTCGAATACGTGTTTCTCTTGATATTGAACAAATAAGTACTAAAATAACTGTAAATAATAAAATTTGTAAATTAAAAGTATTTTTAATTTTACTTCCATTCATACTTGTTATCATATTTGTAATAATTGATACATAATCAGAATCACGTAATTGTAAAACAGGGTTTTCTGTTATAACTTCTTTACGAGCTACAGTCATTTTTTTTCTATTTGTATTTTTTCCATTTGCGTTTTTTACATAAACAGGATTTCCATTTTTATTTAATACAGGAACTCGTTCCATTTCATATGAAATTTTTCTTTTCATAAAAGTATATTTACTTGGAACTGTATTTTGTTCTAAAATCTTTTGTTTAAAAAAGTTTTCAATTGCTGACACAACTGCTATTTTTTTATGAACTTTATTTTTATTTGGAATAGACTCAGGACTTTCTGGAATAAGTCTTCGCACACCATTTCCACTTTCTTCACTAAGTATATTTGCTGAAATTTTTTCATTTTTTATAATAGATAAATCTGAGTTATTTTCATTTATATGTATTTGATTTATTTCATTATTAATATTATCAAAAAATGTTTTTGTTAAACCACCATAATCACCTCCATACGTTTCATTAATTGTTTTTACAGTAAATGGTATAGGTATATGCATGATATATTTATTATTAATTACAAAAGGCATTTTACCAGACATCATATAATCAGCAATTGTATTATCTGATAATTTTGTATTTGGACTTTCAATATTATATCCAAAACTTTTTATATTATTATATATTTTTATTAAAGAATCAGTTCGTAAAAGATGATTATTTAATATATCTTCACGTCTTGATGGTACTCTACGATTTTGTGCTACTTGATCAATTGGGCCATAAAAATAGTTTTTAATAATATAATTAAATGTGTTTCTAAATGTTATTGAAGAATTAGATTTTTCTTCTTCAGATCTAGATCCAGCTCCAGCTCCACTTGGGGCTTCAGAACCATTTCTAACTTGATTAAGTGTTGTTTGTCCCTGAAAATCAAAAATATCACTAAAAGGTACTGCTAAATAATCAGAAGGATAATGAGATCCTTTATTTGAAAAACCTTTTAAATAAAATTCTGGATATAAAAATGTTGAATCATCTATAACTAAAGATTCATTTGATTTAGTTAAATAATTTTCCATATAATTTGTAAATTGGTCTATTTTTTCTCTCAATTGTAATTCAATTTTAAAATCAAGTGGATTAATAAGTTCTTCACTATTTACACCATTTACACCATTCCCATTATTTTCATTTACAAATTCACCATTTCTAACAGCATTTCTAGCAGCAGCTTTCATAGCTCTAGCAGTTTCCTTACTATTTTTAACACGCTTTTTAACATTATATTTTTCTAGTTCTACATTTATTTGTTCATTTATTAATGTAATATTTTTCATAAAACCAATATAAATTAATTGTTTAATATATTTCTTAAATACAACACTTTTATTATTAAATATATGAGTTTCAATTAAATTATTCATATAATCAAGAAAATGTATGTTACTACCATTTGTTGTTTTAACTGGATCATATACTAATTTAGTAATTATATGATTAATAATTTCTAAAAAGAGAGTACGATATCGTTTTTTTTCAGTATGAGATAATGAAGAATATTCTCTTTCATCTAAACTTTTATATTCAGCAACTAATCCTGCGTTAAGTGTTAAAAAAGTTCTGTTTGTTGGTTTCATTTCATAAGGTACCGTCATACGATTAATATTTTTATTATATTCCTTATATATAGTTAATTCACTATTTAATCTATTTCTTTCTTCTATTTTTGCTGCTTTATTCATTTCTGCTCTAATTCTATTTTCTTCTGAAATATTACTTCTACTTAATATATTTTCAATAGCTCTTATTTCATTACTTAAACGTGTTACATTTGCTACAATATTTGTTCTTTTTAATGTAGAAGCTTTTGCTTTAACTGGTGCTGGTTCAGCAACTCGTTCTTCAGCACCTGCTGCTTCAGCAGCTAACTTTTCATTACGAGCTTGTTGAGCAGCTTCTTGAGCTTTTAATAATTTCATACTTTTTTTTTTACCTTTTTTAGGTTGTACACTGGATCCAGCTCCAGTTCCAGCTCTATTTGCATTTCCATTTCCGGCGTTTTCCATTTTTCTTTTTTAATAATCTATTTTTTAATTATATTTTTTTTATTTAAAAAAATATTTTTTAAATAAAATTACTAAATAAATCTATTTTTTATATATAAAAAGAATATTATATAAATTAAATAAATACTTTTAAAAATTTATTTTATAAAAATGGTAGAAGAAAATAAAATAAAAGTTAAAAAATCACGTGTTAAAAAAGAATATCATCTTCTTCCTTATCAAAATAATACTAAAATAGAAATATGTATTGATGAATGTGCTCGTGGTTGTGGTTTTGGTTCCACTTTTATTGGTGTTGTTGTATTACCAATTGATTTTGCTGAAAAAGCAAATGCTGAAAAGATTATTATTCGTGATTCAAAAAAAATGAGTGCTAAACAACGCGAAAAGTCTTATAATTTTATAAAAGAACACTCTTTAGTATATTCAATTGTAAGTAAAGATAATAAACGCATTGATGAAATCAATATATTACAAGCCGTTATGGAAGGGATGCATGATGGAATTCGTAATGTACTAGAAGTATTAAATGAAAAAGATACAACAAACATTAAAATTTTAGTAGATGGTGATAAATTTAATCCATTTATTACAGAAAATGGAATACAAATTGAACACGAAACAGTGGTTGAAGGAGATGGTACATATATGGGAATTGCGTGTGCTTCTATTTTAGCAAAACACGCTCATGATACTTGGATTAAAGAATTAGTTGCGGAAAATCCTGAATTAATAGATTATGATATACAAAATAATCAAGGTTATTTAACAGCAAAGCATTTAGCAAAAATTCGAGAACGCAATGCTTCCAAAAAGCCGCTAACTCAGTGGCATAGATTATCATTTGGAATATGTCGTGAAAATGTGGCTTCTAAATTTACTCCACGAATAAAAGTGGAAAAAGAAAAAGAGAAGAATGTTAATAATGTAGATGTTGAAGTAATTACAAAATCACTTACACAATTCAAATTTACTGACGATGATTATGATAGTGATATTGAATCTATGTAAAAAATAAAATTTTATTAAAGAAACCTAAATGCTAAACGCATTTAGGAAAGTATAATCACACCTAACGGTGTGATAGGATATCGGCAATTGCCGATATCATTACGCCGACCATAGTCGGCTCTAATGTGGAAATATAGGTATTAAAAGTGTTTGCCCAAATAAATTGGTTTCTTATAAAAATTGAATTAAATATTTATATAAAGTAGAGTTTTATATAAATATGGTTACAAAAAACAATATCGTAAATATGGATTTATTTTATTTTAAGAAGTATTCGAAATACGTTAAACAAAATGCTAATTCAAAAGCTGGTATAAATTTATTTTTAACATTAAAAAACTGTCGTACTAGTTGTTATATACATCTAAATAAACATTTTTTTAATTCATTTATACATATACTTAAATATTACAAAATGTATTATGAATCATATGATAATGAAGATATTTCTTATTTTATTATTTCAAATAAACCTATTTCGGAAGAAGTAACATATGCGTTTTATCATATTGATTATGATGTAAAAAATCCACATATTATGGGTACATTTCTTGAATATCCAGCTTTTATCAATGTGCGAAAAGTAAGTAATATGAAAGATATTGGTGCTATTCAATTTACTTTTATTCAAAATGAAAAAAATAAAAAGAATAAAGAACTTATATATGGGTTTCGTATTCCAAATGATAAAATTAATAGTAAAATGATGAATGAAATGTATACTATAATGACAAAATATGTAAATTGTATTCAAAAATATTTATCTGAAATATATTCAGAATTCACAATTGAAATAAATGTATTTGACTAAAATATATTAAGTTAAAAAGATATTATAAATTAAAAAATCGGATTACTCATAGATTGATTAAGTAATTGTTCCATAATACCTTCATCTGGATTTTTGCTAAAATATTCTTTTTTGTATCCATAATAAATTTTATGAAATTCTGGTAATTTATCTGGATTTGGTGCTACTTTATTTAATTCATTCATATTTTTAGAATATATAATCTTTCCATATAATGAGGCATTTTCCATTTGAGTTACTCTATTTTGATGCGCCATTATAAAATCTTCAGTTCCGCGTTCTAAAGTTAATCTGTTTGTAATAAGTGTTAAACCAAATTTCTTTTGAAACACGTTTAAATCCATTGTATATTTAGATAAATCATAACGCTTATTCTTATATTTTTTAATATCATCATCTATATAATATGGTTTATTTTTAGCAACAAAACAAACATATTGATTTTTATTATAAATAATGATTTTAAACATATGTGATGGAACATTCATTTTAGTACCATTAAATACTTTATCTTTTCCTTTAATACTTCCATTTATAATGATTCCTCCATTATATTTATTTAATATACTTTCACTAACTCCTTCAAATAATAACCATAATCCTGAATTAAAAACAACTTCTTGAGGGCATATATTTGTAAATAAATAGGTATATTTATAATTTTCAATACCATCTTTATGAATAAACGCAGCAGCATTATGTCCATAACTTCCACCGTGCTTGCTATAATTAATATATTCATCTTTTGTAAATTGATATTCTTGCGGAATATTAGGATTTGGACCAAAAGGTTCACCCATACTGGATCGTTGAATACCAATATTTTTAGGTTTAGAATTAAAAGTTTCAATAACTAAAGAAGGATATTTTAATTTTATATTGTAATAAATAATCATATTATATTTTTTTATTAATATCGTATCTTTGTTAATAAATGTTAATTTATTTTTAGAAATACTTTTTTTTTTTTTACTACTTTCTTTTTTATTCATTTCCTTTTTATTATTTTCTTTTTTAAAAAAAAAATTAAACATTTTAATCTTTACTATAATATACTTAAATTAAAATATATTAAATGTTATAAATAAATTATTTAATTAAATAATTTATTCGTTAATGTAAATTGATAAATATTTTTTTATAATATAGTACTTATTAAAAGTAAATAAATAATATGGATTTTGAACAAAATATAATTGTTCATATTTATTATGATAAAATTATATTATTAAATGAAGATGAAAAATATTTTCAAATAAAATTAAATTTAAACGAATTTAAAAATTATTTAGATACTACTTGTGAAATATTTAAATATAAAATTGAAAAATTAATGAAAGAAGATATTATTCAAAAATTAAAAGGAAAAATAAATAATGTTGTTGAAATATCACGTAAATATAATATACCTGTTAAAAATTTATTATATACACTTTTTATTAATAATCGCATTGATAATATTGAAATAATATGGGCTCCTGGAGCAATTAAAGAATTTACATATATTCCTATTAAACATTATATTGAAAATCAAGATGATTCACTTATATTAAAAGTAAAATCTATTAAATGGAAAAATGAATAATTATTTATTTACATAAATGATTTAATGTATTTACTTACATAAATGATTTAATGTATTTATTACTTCTTTATCATTATTTATATAATTTTTAAAATTTTCTAAATTTATACATACATGTATTTTATGATTTACTTCTTCTATAATTTTTATATAATCTTTATTTTCAAAATTATAATTTATTAAAAAATTATATATATTTTTTAAAAAAGTATTTGAAATTACATTTATTCTACATTGATCCATATAAATAATATATTTATTTAATATTTTTAAAGAACTATTTTTAATAAATAATCCACATATTCCTGATGATAAATAAATTAAATCATATATATCATTTATATTCATATTTTTAAATATTTTATTTCGTTCAGTTGAATCTTCATTTAATAATGGTAAAAAAAATATATTAAATTTATATTGATAAAAATATATATCCATTTTTATTTTTTTATTTTTTTTATTATATTTATAATATAATCTTTAAGTTAAAATAAAAGTATATAAATCATCTTTTTTTAACAAACCATTCTTTTGTTTATAATCCATTTGTAATCTCCATTTTTTTATTAAATTACTATCTTTACCCATTAAACGGCTTGGTGTTGGAATTGTTAAAAAATTTATATTGTAAATATCTTCATCATATGTATTATTTACATTTAAAATACATATTTTTAAATTCTTTCTTTTTGAAGATTCTACAACTTCCATTTTATTTTTATAAATATATATTTTAATTATATTATTTTTATATAAAATTAAAAAATAATTTTTTATATTAAATAATAATATTAAATAATGATATAAAAAAATGATTAGATTTTAACATAAACTGAATATTTATTTGTTTTTACAATTTTTACAATTGGTACATATTCATAAATAATATCTTCTTTTTCTTGTGGAACATTTACAGTTTTTTCAATTTTTTGAATATGTGTTTGAAAAATAATTTTAAGTTTATCATCTGGAATTCCTTTATTTAGTACAGAAATAAATTGCCCTTTATTTTTATAATAATATTCAGCATTTGTTTCATAATGTGAACTTTCTACATTAAGATTAAGAGTAGTTGCTTTTTCAGCAATAAGTGAAATAAAATCACTTTGGCAAATATCCATTGAAATACTCATTTTATATAACTATTATTTTATAAATAATTAGATACTATATTATTTATATTTGTATAATGATAAAAATATAAAATCATTTTTTTATATTTTTTTATAAATTATTTTTTTTAAGAATCATTATTTTGATTATTATTATTTTGATTATCATTATTTAATTCATTATCATCATTTTTTTTATGAATTCCAATAATTCCCAGATTAAATTGAATAAATTCAACTTCTCCTAAATCTTCATCTTCATCATCACAACTACACGACTTTTTATAATATTCTTCTCTATCTTCACTACTTAAAGTAATATGATCCATTAAATCAGATCTACAATGAGGACATGTTGCTTTATTTTTTAACCATTTATCAATACACTTTTTATGAAAAAAATGATTACAATGCGGTAATTTTCGCTTTAACTCCTTTTCTTTATATTTTTCAAAACATATAAAACAACATTCTTCATTCACTAATAATGAATCATCTTTTTTAATTTTTTCTGCTTTTCCAATTAATTTATTTATTAATTTACAATTTGGAAAATAATCAAATTTTTCAAGATTTTCATTATCATTTTCAAATAAATATGTTGTTTGAATTGGAACAGATGAATAGGATTGTACTACAAATTCACCAGCATTTCCAAAATTAGTTAATTCACCATTCATTTGTTTATGATATAAATATGCCATTATATTTTTTATAACATTAAAATCACCATTTCCACTTCCTAAATTAACCGTTATAGAATCATCTTCTATATTAAAATTATAATTTGGAGCTTCATTTTCATTTGAAATATTTTGATGTAATGTATGTTTTATAATATTATTAATATCATCTTCTATATTTGTTAACTGAAATAACTCTTTTTTATTATTTTCTTCTTCTTTATTATCTTCTTCTTTATTATCTTCTTTTTTACTATTTTCTTCTTTATTATCTTCTTCTTTACTATTTTCTTTTTTATTATCTTCTCCTTTTTTATTATCTTCTATTTCTTGATTTATATCTCTTTCATTATCTGAATTTGTTTGAATATAATTTGTTTGAGAATTAAAAATATGAGGAATCGTATGACCTATCATTAAAGAATTACTTGTTATAAAAAAAGAGCTATCTACATTTCCAAATTGATTAAATAATGGATTCATTTTATAAATAATTGTTCTTTTTATAAATATCTTTTTTCTTTTATAAATATCTTTTTATATTAAAAATAATATTTTTTACTCTTTTTATATCAAAAGTAAATATTATTTTATAAATTTATTAAAAAATAGATTTTTTATTAAAAAAATATAAAATAAATGAAAAATATAAAATAAATAAAAATAAAAAATATAAAATATAAAAAGAGTATAGTATAAATAATATAAAATGGTTTTTAAATATATTATAAATAAAGAAAATGAATTTGTTTATGTAGAAGGAAAAAATACTACTAATACAAAAGTGGCATTTTTTGATTTAGATTACACTTTAATTAAACCCAAAAGTGGACGAAAATTTCCAAAAGATAAAGATGATTATACTTTTATGTTTAATAATGTTATTGAAATATTAAATAAATATATTGAAAATAATTATCATATTTTTATTATATCAAATCAAAGTGGATTATTAAAAGAAAAAAATGCTGAAAAATTAGAAGCTATGAAATATAAATTAAATCATATATTTGAATCTATTGAAAATAAAGATGCGTTTACTATATTTTTAGCGTGTGGTGAAAATTATTATAGAAAACCTCATAGTGGAGCTTTTTATTTTTATGAATCATTATATAATGTTAAAATTAATAAAAAAAATTCGTTTTTTTGTGGTGATGCTTTAGGGCGAAAAGATGATTTTAGCGCTTCTGATTATTATTTTGCTTTAAATAATGGTTTAAAATGTTATAGCCCTGAATCTATTTTTGAAAATAATGATTCTAAAAAAATTGAATATCATATGAATATTAAACGTACATTTTTAGATGAATCTATTTCAAAGAAAAATCAGAAAAATTTTGAAAATTTAATTGCTGAAATGAATAATATAGAAGGCCAAAAGTTAATTATAATGAATGGCAGTCCAGCTTCTGGTAAATCAACCTTTACAAATTATATGTGTACTCATTTTGATTATATATGTTGTGAAAGCGATGTATTAAAAACAAAATTAGAAAAAAGTGTTGAAAACGAACTAAAAAATGGAAATAACGTAATTGTTGACGCAACAAACTCAACTAAAATACATCGTAAAAAATATATTGATTTAGCAAAAAAAATAAATCAAAATATACAAATTATTTGTGTTTATATACCATATAATGAAGAATTAATACACCATTTACAACATTATCGTATTGAAAAATCACGTGGATTAGTAAATGCGCTACCAGAAATTGCGTTACGAGTATATAAAAGCAAATATGAAAAACCAGTAAATAGTGAAAAATTTGATTATTTATTTGAATATATTCCATATTTCACTTTTTCAAATAAAAGTGATGAAGCTGATTTTATGAAATATTGGTAACCTAAGGTGCTCATAAAGCTGGTTCTTTGAACCCCAATAACCCTCCTCTTTTTTAATTTATTATTTTTTTAACAAATTTATTATTTTTAACAAATTTATAAGTATTATTTTTTAATAATATATATTATTAAAGTATATATATATATATTTTAAAAAGAATGAATTACACTACATATGTAACAACTTGGGGTACAAATCCATTTACTCAAATCCAAGATATGATTAATAAATCTGTTATTAAAAATAATACTCATGTAATATTAGCTTTTGCCAGTTTTAATTTCATTTCTACTGATTATATTCCTGGAATCGAAGGTGGTTTAACAATGGCTACTATTCAAGAAATAACAAATTTAGTCCATACTTATGGTGGGAAAATAAGTTTATCCATTGGCGGCGCAACATATCCTTTTAATGGTTCTAGTTTATATGATAAGCCAGGTGATTTAGCAAATAATATTAATATTGTTTTATCAAAATGCGGATTTGACGGTGTTGATTTTGATATTGAAGATTATTATGGAAATGTACCTAGCAACTTTGCGAATCAAGCAGCATCATTAATCAATACTTTAAGATCCTTAAATTCCGGATTATATATTAGTTTAACAACTCCAGCACAAGCTTGGAGTGCTGGTTGTTATCAACAACAATTATTAAATTTAACTATTGGAAATATTAATGTTTGGCAACCAATGGAATATGATTTATGGATTGAAAGTGGTTCAACATATTATGACCAAATAATGTGGGATATAAATTATTATATAAATAATTGGAGTGTAAATCCATCAAAAATTGTTTTAGGATTAATGCCTGGAGCAGATGATATGAATCATAATTTATCACTTCAAGATACACTTAATTTAACATCTTTTGCTAAAAATAAAAATTTAAGTGGAATAATGACTTGGGACGCAAATATTGATAGCACTGGTGTTGATGGAAACGCACCATATGCCTATTCTTTAGGTATTGAATCAATGTTAAATAATAATAAAAGAAAAAATCCAGATAGCCATATTTCATATTTTCATTTTATTCAAAGTAAAAGAATTAAAAAATAATTAAAAAATAAATAAAAATAAAAAATATAAAAATAAAAATATAAAAATAATTTATTAAAAATAATTTATTAAAAATATTATTTTTTTAATAAATTAAATAAAAATAAAACATTAGTTTATTTTTGAATATAAAAAGATTATTAATAAATATATAATATAAGCAAAAATGGCAAATATGGTTGAATCAAGTGAAAATAAAAAGTATCTTTTTTCAATTGGTTTAATTGTTAAAAATGAAGAATATACATTACCTAAGCTTTATGAACATATTAAAGAATTTGTTAATAATGGTGGAGAAGTAGTATTATTAGATACCGGTAGTACTGATAATACTGTACATATTGCTAAATCATATGGTTTTAAAACATATATTGCTCAACGTTCATTTATGGAAACATTATCAGCAAAATCACTTAAAATGTTAAAGAAACTTCATATTGAAGAAGATGAAGAAGAACGCGCAAATACATTATTTAAGGATGATCACACATATTTTAATTTTGGAATGGCTCGTAATGAATTACATAAATATGTTACTAATGATATTTTAATTCAAATTGATGGTTCAGATACCGTACCTGTTTTTGATTTTGAATATATTAATACACAAATTAAAAATGGAACACGCCGTTTTGAATATACTCAAATATATGGTCCAGTAGAATTAACTATTTCACGATTTTATGATAAAAATGTTGATGTATGGGAAGGTCGCACACACGAAATTTTAACACATAAATCTAAAAAAGAAATAATGTTTCTTCCAAAAGATAAATTAACAGTAATTCATAATTATCAACCTAAAAAACGTACTTATTTATCAGGATTATTTTCAGATGTATTAGAAAAACCAAATCATACGCGCACATTATATTATTTAGGTCGTGAATTAATGTTTTCCGGATTATTTAAATCTTCTATTAAAATGTTAACCAAATATGTACATCAAAAAGATTGTTGGGTTCCTGAACGTTCTTCTGCTTATTGTTTAATTGGAAATTGCTTTGAACATATGGGTAAAGAATATTATGGAGATGCCTTTAAAGCATATAATGATGCTTTTATTTCATTTAACGGTTGGCGTGAACCATTATTAAAAGCCGCACGTTTATGTCAACGTACTGATGAATTTCAACGCGGTTTATGTTATGCTATGGCAGCTTTATCAATTAACAGAATTTCAGCATTTGCTGAACCTTCTTGTAATTATTTAGGACTTCCACACGAAATTGCTTATTGGGGTTATCATTTTACTGGACGTAGCCGTGAAGCCTGTACACATTGGAAAATAGCTCAAATTGTTGAACCTACACACGATAAATATATAAATGATGCTCAATTCTTTGATAAATCAGAATTATTTGATATGATGAAATTAAAATGTTATTTAGGTGAAAATTTTACTTTATAAATTAAGAACGTAAACATTTTTAATTATAAACGTAAACATTTTTAATTATTCAAATAAATATTTTATAAATAAAAAATGATTTTTTTTTTTATTTAATAGTGTATAAAAAAGAAATATAATATTAAATATTTAACATTATATTTAAAATATGAACTTTAATAATCTTAATTTTTCTGAAATTAGTGACTTTGAACAAAGTATTTGTAATTCTTTAATTGATTTTTCAAAACATTTTAATAATGTACATTTACAAGATAAAGATATTTTAGAAATTATTGCTTTTGCTTTTTTTGGTGGGAAATTCGTACATAATAAAAAAAAAAAAATATATAATCATTTATTTTCATCATATATTGATATAATAATTAAATACTATTCTGAATATATTGATTATATGAATATACATTTTCACAAAAATAACATTAAAAGCGATTTGTTTTATCAAATTACTTTAAATATTGAAAATGAAAAGAATAATGATGAAAATATTGACTATAAATCAATTTTACATACTATTACAATGTTAACTAAAAGTAACTTTATGTTATGTAAAAATCAAGAATTATATAATTCTGATATTACTTATATAAATTCTTTTGTAAATCATTATATTTCAATTGATTCCAATAAATATATTCAATTTCTAATTATTAGTGAATATATTGATGATTTTAGTACATTTTTGTCATATTATCGTAATAATACTGTTATTACAAAAGAGAAAATATATAATACTTATTATGAATGTATTCAAAATAAATGTGAAACATTATTTATACAAAAATTATATAATTATTGTAATGAAAAAAATAATATTAACTTTAATGATTTTAATAAATATATTGAAAATATTTTAAATAATGTTATTAAAACACCTTATTATTATCAATCTATATATAATGAAATATTTTCTGATTTAGATAATATTATGTCAAATACATTTGAATCTTATATTACAAACGAAAATGATATAAAAACATTTCATTTAATTGAAGATATTAAACAAAATATTGTTAAAAAAGGTATTGAAACTGCTGATTTAATTGAAGTTGAATATCCAAAAATTTGTATGAATGAAATTATTTTACATAAACTAAATATGAATGAATTTACTACTAAATTATTTTTTGAATATTTTATGACTTCTATTAGTGAAGCTAAATTATGTATTACATTAGATAAATGTGCGAATACATTAAATAATATATAAATCATTTACGTTATATAATAATTAAAAAATCGTAAACAAATTTAATATTTAAAAAAATATAAAAAAAATGATTTTTTTTTTATTAATATTATAAAAATAACTATATTAATATATTACTTTATTACTTATTTTCTAAAAATGAGTACTATGTTAAAAACTGAAATTTTATCAAATTTAAATACATTTGTATCACATTTTAATACTGTTAATTTTAATGAGAAAAATATTATTGAAATAATTAGCATTGCTTTTTATGGAGGTAAATATATTTCGAATTCAGAATTACAAATAAATAATAATAATTTTGATAAATATATAAAATTATGTATAGATCATTATTCAAATTTTATAGTAAAAGAATTATCTTATTTTGAAGGTTTTTCAGATAATGAATATAATCTAAAAGTAAATAATTTAACAAATGAAATTAATGAATATATTCAATTAGAAGATTCTAAAAATAACAATAATATGTCATATAAAGCAATATTAAATACTATTTCAGTATTTATTAAAAATAAATATATGATAAATAAAAATGAAACTTTGTATATTTCAAATCCTTTATATAAAAAATCATTTAATAAAAAATATATTGCTATTGACTGTTTAAATTATGTTGAATATCTAATTATTAATGAACATTTCGAAAATATTTGTTCTATTATTTCATTATCTAAATATAATAACTTGATTACAAAAAATGATATTATTCATATTAAAAATGAATGTAAAAAAAATAATATTGAATCAATGTTTTTATTAAAATTATACAAAAAAATTGATCCAAATATTGATTTAAATACTGATTCAAATAAAGATTTTGAAGAATTTAAAGAATTTATTCAAAATATTTTAAAAAATGCTATTGAAACACCATATTATTATGAAGATAAATATAAAAGTTTTTTTGAAAAACTATTATATGATGTTTCAATAAAAATTAATGAAATATTAACTCACGAACATATTCCTATATTTAATTTAATTGAAAATATTAAAAGAAATATTATTAAAAAAGGAATTGAATCAAATGAATTAATTGATAATGATTTTTCAAATATATGTATTTCTGAGATTATTAATAACAAGTTAAATATTAATGAATTTACTTCTAAAATGTTTTATGAATATTTTATGACTTTTAAAGGTGAAGCTAAAAATGCTTTATCTAATAATTCAAATAGAGTAAATAACGTTTATTAGAAAAAATTCTTAAAGTAAATAATTATAAAATAATACGTTCTATTTCTTCTATTAATTCTTTATTTTCTAAATTATTATTTTTTATTTTTAAATAATAATTTTTTATAAACAAAATCATAAACTCCTCATTTTCTAAATCTATTTTATTTAAAAGGTCATTTTTATTATTTTTTTTTATTATATTATCCATTGTTTCTATTATATTTAACTCCTCTATTTTTAACTCTTCTTCATTTAATTCTTCTATTTTTAACTCTTTTTCATTTAATTCTTCTTCATTTGATTCTTCTTCATTTGATTCTTCTTCATTTGATTCTTCTATTTTTAACTCTTTTTCATTTAATTCTTCTATTTTTAACTCTTTTTCATTTAATTCTTCTTTATTAGATTCTTCTTTTTTAGTTTTTTTATTTTTACTTTTTTCTTTTTTTACAATTTCAATAAAACCTTTTCTTCGTCCCATATTTATATCTATTTAATAATTATTTTTTAATTATTAAAAATAACTTTATTTTTTAAAAAAATAAATAAAAAAGATATTAAAAATAAATTTATTTTTTTTTATATAAATGGTCTTAAAGGAGTTCGTCTAATATATATTAGAAGAGGTCTTCTCTTCTCTTGCTTAAAAGCAAGTCAAGTTCCATTAGTGAAGTGGTTATCACATTAGTCTTATAAGCTGATATCCCGAGTTCGATCCTCGGATGGAACAAATTTAATTTCATAAGAGTTATGAAATTAAATATTATAAAATAAATTGTAAAATATATGTTTTCCGAACATTGTTTTTGGTTATTTATTAAATAATATATTTTTGTAGCTGGAGGTTCAAAAGAAGCCCATAGGGCCAGCTCTACGAGCCCAAAGAGGTTCCTTTTTTTAGGTTCCAACCGAAAATTGTACTTCGTATAATTATGCGCCTTGCGCGAATTGTACTAATTCATTTAATTCATACGCATTTTTCTTTCCTTCTTCACCAATCAACTTACCAATATGTAATCGTGTAATATTGTCAAAAAATGCTGTTCTAAATCCAGCATTTGTAAAACGTGAAGCATAATCCATTTCAAAATGTCGCACATTTTCATTATAAGGTCCTAAACATTTATATATTTCACTATCCATTACACTTGGATTTAATGAATAATGCGGCCAATATGATGCTGAATAACCTCCATTAATACGTTTCCAAAATTGTGACTCTTCTTCCGAACCTTTTGGATAAAATTCATGTAATATATAACGATAACCATTATTTAAATATCTTTGGAAACCACCTTTAATATCAATATCACGAGGACGAATTAACTGAACATATTGACGATTTTGAACAACTTGTTTAATTCCTTCATTATTATTTTCAATAATTTGAATACATGGTTTAATATAATCCATTTCAAATACAGCTTGCCAATCATCTTCCATATGTAATGTGTATTTATATCCGGATTTAATTACATAATCACGAATTATATTCATACTTTTAGCATGACCCTTTTCTTCAGGAGTTTTAAATATATATGTAAAAAATGGATACTTTTCTTTCATTAATGCTCTATCTTCTTCAGATGAATTATCATCCACACATAACCATTCATCTATTAAATCAATATCTTTTGTACAATTGATTAATGAATTAATTGTTTTTTCAAATAAATCAAATCGTTTACACGTTGTTACTGTAAATATTACATGATTTTTATCTTTTAATTCATCATTTTCTTTTAATAATTGCGATTTTTCATATAATTCTTCTACTTTTTCTTGGTTATAAAATATATATTCATCTTTAATATAATTTATACAACGCGATCTAAAATGATTGATTTGTTTTATTGCTTCATCCGCAATTATCATTTTACGACCCATTATTCTATTACATAATCCATAAGCAATTCGAAAATAATTTACTCCTTTCTCTTTCTCTTCTTCATTTTTAATTAATTTTTCTGCTTCATGTATATAACATATGATTGCTTCAAATTCTAAATAATATAAATATGTATATAATGATTCCGCATAATATTTATTTGTTTTTACATCTTTTTCAATAAACTCTTCATATAATTTTGAATCATTAAATAATAATGGAATTCCATATGTTTTGAAAAAATGTTTTAATAAATCAATAGCTTTTTCATATAATCCTGCTAAACGATATTTAATTAATAATTCATATAATGGAACTAAATGATTATTATCATATTTATATGAAGTACGATATGTTTCAATAATATGATATTCATTGTATTCACAATGTTGTTCACATTTGGCTAATTTATTATATATTAAACTATATTGTGTTTTTGAAACATGATGTAATGAAGTACGATTTATAAAAATATTTATTTCATTTATTGCTTTTCCATATTTCTTTTCATCCATACATTTTTTTATATATTCATAAAATAAATCAAAATTATATTTATATAAATGACTCTTTTCATTATATAAAGCATCTAAAATAAGTGGCTTATTTTTATTTTGCTCTAAATAATCTTTGTCAATGATTTGATAATATTCCATTTTAATAATATCATGTTCCTTTAATCGTTCACTATACACATATTTTTCATATTCATATAAATATGAACTTTCATTTTCATATACACATATTTCAGCATTTATATATGGATTATTTACTTTTTCATACCATAATGCGCTTTTATCTATATCACTTTTTTTAACAACACATAAAAAAATAACTTTCTTAAAAGTTTCACTATAATCTTTCATTTTTTACCTTTTCTTTATTTATTTAAAATAAATTCTTTTATATCAGATTACGCAACTATTAAAATAACATTTTTAAATTATTTTTTATATATAAAAAATAATTTAAAAATAGATAAAAATATTATGAATATAAAGAAATTATTATATATAATATATATATATATTAAAAAATGAATGAAGAAACAAGTAATTCAACAACCGTTTTAACAAGTATTGTTACAAGATTTAAAGATTTAGATGTTAAAAATCATATGACTATTCATAAACCTTTTTTAAATCCAAATAATAATGTTTTTAATACACAAATACTTTATAATAATCATAACTTGATTTTAGAAACACCTTATTTAAAAGCACCCTTTGGTTTAACTTCTTATCAAAAAGGAATTAAATTAGGTCATAGTATTACATTAATGAGTTCCGGAACTTATACTGATAGTCATGAAGTTATTACTAAATTTTTTAATGAACTTAAAAAAATAGATGAAATTATGATTACTTTTGGTGAAAAATATAGTGAAATGTTATTTGGAAAACAAATGAATCGTGATGAAATAGTTCAAATTTATGATTCTGGAGTACGTGGGAAATTAGATGCTAAAGGTGTTCCATATCCTGATAAAATTAGTCCTAAGGTACTTTCACAAGATAATGAAAATGCAGAATCAATACCTAAAATTGTAGTTTTTAAAAATTCTAAAACTCCACTTGAAATTAATACTTGGAATGATTTAGAAAATATTATTGAAAAAGGTCGCTCTATTCGTGGTATTATTCAACCTAAAGTTTATTTTTTAAGCAACCGTTATGGAATTACTTATGAATATCATCAAATTAAATTACCAAGTATTGTTACCACAAGCGATATTAAACTCGGAAATTACTCTTTTTCTGATGATTAATTTTTTATAATAATTATTTTTATTTTCTTTTTTATATATTTACAATCAAAATAAATCATTTTGATTATTGATTTTCATTGATTTGATAATTAAATTCACTCATATGAATAATCATTTGTGAAAATTTATCTAACATTTCATCAATTAATATTGATTTTTCATCATATCTTTTATTTAACATTTCCGGAGGTAACTCTGGACCAAATACTGGTTTATATTTATGTATCATATGATGACATAGTATACAAAGTGTATTACACTTCATTAAATTAAATCTTTCAATTCCATCTTTTAAACACTTTTTACAATAATAATGGTCGCTTACAATACAAGGTTTCTCAAGTTCAGCATGTGGAAAATCTTTCCAACACACTAAACAAGATAAACTCATATTACGACAACACGGACACGTGATTTCACGATGTGTATCTAAACATTTCTTTCGCCAATCAGTATAGCACTTTTTACAAGCACTATGATGATTCGCACATATTGTTACAGTTTGAGTAGAATCAAATGATTCAAAACAAATTGGACAATCTACAAGCGTATTATCAGTTACGTTACTAGCCATCTTAAAGAAAATAATAATTTTAATATTTTATAATATATTTATTTTATAATATATTTGTTATAAAAAGATTTTTAAATTTTTTTTTATAAAATACTTACGTATAAAGTTTTTATATTTTTTTACAAAATATGAACGTAAACAAATAATTAAGGTACTATTCTAACATTACTTTGTGTTGTAATACAACATACTAATATTGTACATAACATTAAAAACCCATACATAAAATATATTCCATTTTTTGTATTTTCAGAAAGTTTCATATTATTCATAATAATCAAACTAATGATTATAAAAATAAAATCAAATATTAATAATTTAACTACAAATGGTAACTGATTATTTACATTACGATTTGTAATTAATATTGGTCTTCTTATATTATTACTAATATTTGTTTCATTTTCTTCTTGAACTACTACATTTTGTTGATATTTATTTATTAGATTTTTACATACTACACAAATATGATCCTTTTTACTTTCATTACACGTTTTTATCCAATTTGTATTACAATCAACACATAAATAATGTTTTCCTGTATCACATTGTAAACTATATGTAATATCTTTTATATTATACAAAAATTCTTCAAAACATATATGACATTCAAACGAAATTTGAATAAAATCTGCTCTTTGAATATTTGATTCTATATCATTATTTAACTCTATTTCTGGTACAATTTTAGCATTCATATTTATATTTTTATCATAAAAATATAAATAATTAAAATAGATTATTTATAAATCATTTTTTTATTTTTTTATAAAAAAATAAAGGGAAGTTTATAAGAAACCGTTGGTTTCTTATATTTATTTAAAATATTATTTTAAATAAATGTATTTTATTAAAAAAGTTTTAGTTATAATATGTAATATTTATTATTTGTATTTAAGTTGAATTCGTTAAAAAAGGAAGTTTATTCTTCTTCCTCCTCCTCTTCTTCTTCAACTTCTTCCTCTTCTGCTACCTCCTCATCAGAATCTTCAACAACTTCTTCACCTTCAGCTACTTCAGCAACTTGTGTAGCATTTGTTGTTTCATCAGAATCATCAGAGAATTTAAATGTTGTAGGCATTTCCATCTTTTTGACTTCAGGAACTTTCATAAAACGAGCTGTGAATTTAATACCAGCAATGTCAGTAAGAATGTAAATTCTTGGTTGAATTACCATTCGTACAGCACTGTTCTTAGGAACGTGTTCACAAAGTTCCTCAAAAGTAGAAATTTCTACTTGACTTTTACCTTTAAGAAGGCTAATTACAGGTGTTACAGTTTCACCTTTCTTTTCATCACCCATTGTTTGGAATCCAACTTTATAGGAATCAGGATAAAGTTCACCTGTTTTTTTATCTTTATTCTCTTTTACAATACGATACTTTTTATAGAAGCCAGCAACTTGTTTGCGATCTTCCTTAGTATAAGTTTCTTTCATAACTGTTAGAGAATTTTCAGTAAGCCAATCAATCATCTTATCATCAAGAGCTTTAAGGAATTTGAAATAGTTATTCACTACTTCCTCACTTTCACCATTTGATGGACGTTGAGTTGAATTGATGGCAAATTTACCTTCAATACCTTTTTTGTCGTCTTTAAATTGACCGACACCAAAGGTATGAGTGGTTGGGGTTTCAATCATAAAACCTGTTTCACCATAGTTGAGATAAGCTACAAGCTTACCATCTTTGTTCTTTTTGGGCTTGGTAATGCTTACTTGATTAATATCAAGTTTAGCGGCGGAAATAATAGGATATTGAGTAGCAGAAGAC
>JACCDZ010827792.1_pt1 | contig 21210 bp, 16 predicted proteins | sample 7449551 | NCBI WGS metagenome assembly JACCDZ01 (sample SAMN15323452, study PRJNA562643) | freshwater metagenome | isolation source: river surface water | place: USA:Blue River Watershed | collected 2017-08-18
GGGCCCAAAAGTTTGAGCACGATCATGACCCTTCCCGCATCATCGGAGAAGACAACCTCTTTCAATACCGGCCCTATCACGGCATCTGCTTAAGAATTCAGCTCCAAGATAACCCCTTCGATATCGTCCGCTCATGTGCTGCTGCCCTCGCTACCGGCACCCCGATCCAAATCAGCTGGACAAGAGGCGAAACCCCCATTGAAATCTCTTCAGAATGGAAAAAAATCATGCCCATCTTCCGCTTCGTTGAAGAAAGTGAACCCCATTTTCTCGATAGATTAAGACTCGGCGCCTTCCGGCGCGTGCGGCTTCTCTCTACCGCCAGCCCCACTTGGCAGCATACCGCCGCAGAATCGGCCACTTTCCTCGACGTAGCCCCTGTTCTTGCCAGCGGCCGTTTTGAACTCCTTCATTACCTGCGCGAAGTTGCAATCTCCCACCACTACCATCGCTATGGTAACCTCGGCACCCGCGAAGGCGAAATGCGCAAACCACTATCTTAGCTGACTGAAAAACGACTTTTTTGCTTTTTTCAGTCAAGACTTTGATCTAAATTTCTGACTGAAAAATGACATAATGTCATTATTCAGTCAGAGCCTAAGCATCGGATACATTAAAACTGTGTTGCTTTGGATAACCCAAACGAATACTGGTTAGAAATATTTAGCTTTTCGATCACAAGAGACTTAAATCTTAACCCTTGTCCGGATATACTACGGCCATGTCGAGTCAGCTAAATGAGCAGCAGCTAAGAGCGGTCCATCATGTCGAAGGGCCAGCGCTTGTAATCGCAGGCGCAGGGTCAGGGAAAACACGGGTTGTGACGTTTCGGATTACACATCTCTTATCCTTAGGAATTCCCTCTGCAGAAATCTTAGCCGTTACCTTCACAAATAAAGCGGCTGATGAAATGAGAAGAAGAGTCGAAAGGCTTTCCAATCACTTTGTTTTGACAAGCACTTTCCATAGCCTAGGAGCAAAAATCTTAAGAGAATCGATCCATCATCTAGGTTACTTGAACAATTTTACCATCTACGATGAAGATGACAGCGAAAAAGTCCTTAAAGAGTGTCTTGTTGCTTTAAACATCCATGATGAAAAAGGCTTTTTAAAAACGGCAAGACTGGCAATCTCAGCCGCCAAAAATGGACTTGTTTCTCCTCCCGAGCTGGCCAAAGAAGACCCAACCATTGGAGCCCTTTATGAAATGTACCAATCCAAACTCAAAGCATCAGAGGCTGTTGATTTTGATGACCTGCTCTACCTTCCCATCGTACTTTTCAGGGCTCATTTAGATGTTTTGAAAGCCTACCAGGATCGATGGAATTTTATCCTTATCGATGAATATCAAGATACTAATCATGCCCAGCATGAGTTGATTAAACTGCTCGCAGCAAGGCATAGTAACGTCTTTGCAGTCGGTGACCCTGATCAATCGATTTACTCATGGAGAGGCGCCAATGTTGGTAACATCTTAAATTTTGAGAAAGATTTTCCAGGAGCTGTCATCATCACGCTGGATCAAAACTATAGAAGCTCTTCTACGATTTTGAATGCTGCTAATGCTCTCATCCAAAACAATCCATCTCGTTATGAAAAAAACCTCTGGAGCACACTCGGAGCTGGAGAAAAAATCGGCCTTTATGTATCTGACACCGACCGGCAAGAAGCCGAATTCGTCGCTAGAAAAATCGTGCACCACCATCATGAATTTCCCCTTGATGAATGCGTGATTTTTTACCGTACGAACTTTCAATCGAGGATTTTTGAAGATACCCTTTTAAAACTTAAAATCCCTTATGTCATTATCGGAGGAGTTTCGTTTTATCAAAGACGTGAAATCAAAGACATTCTCTCTCTCCTGCGTATTGTGCTTGCAGGCGCCGATTTTATTGCACTTGCAAGAACCATTAATATTCCTAAAAGGGGTCTTGGCGAAAAGGCTCTTGAAAAAGTCAGAGAAGGAGCTTTGCAAGCCGGGATGTCTTTATTTGATTTCTGCGTCGCTGCGAGCGCTCAAAAAGTTGAACTAAAACTTTCACCTAAGCAGATGGACGGAATGCGTGATTATATCAGAGTCGTCTCAGCTTTGAAAGAAATGGTGCTCCAAAAAGTGACACTTCAAACGCTTGTTTCAGAAGCCATTGAACGATCTAGGTATGAAGAGTATCTCAAAGAAGACCCAGAAACTTTTGCAGAAAGAAGAGACAATCTTGCAGAGCTTGTCACAAAAGCTGCCGAATGGGAGCAAGAAAACCCCCAAGGAACCCTTGCCCAATTTTTAGAAGAACTGACCCTAAAAACCTCATCAGATAGCAAAGAGCCTCTTGTGGACTCAGTAAAACTCATGACGCTGCATAACGGCAAAGGCCTTGAGTTCTCCGTTGTCTTTTTAGTCGGCATGGAAGAAGAGCTTTTTCCTCATATGAACAGCATCGATAGTGAAACGGCTCTCGAAGAAGAAAGACGGCTTTGTTATGTCGGCATGACACGTGCAAAAGCCCATCTCTACCTTTCTTCTGCTAGGTATCGGTTCTTATGGGGAGGCTCTCGCCTGATGCGCCCGAGCAGGTTCCTCTCTGAAATACCTACTGAATATATTCAAGAGCTGACGCCTAGACCCCGTCCACAAATCGGAGGCGGCGATGAAGAACTTCATGTGGGCGACACGGTTCATCACCGTGATTTCGGATTGGGGATCATCCAAAGGCAATATGAAACATCTCTAGGTCTTACTTACGACGTCTTTTTCTCTCAAAGCAGCCGGCTCCACAGCTTGGTTGCAAAGTACGCGAAGCTGATCAAAAGCTCGGATATTTAGGGTGTGTCATAAATTAAATTTTTTTATTCCTATTTCTCATGTGTATATGCCAAGGAGCGGGGCTAAGGGCCGCAAAGCGGCTGGGAAACGAAAGATGTTATAACTGTCTTGTTCTAATGCCCAGCGCTCTGTTACATCTCTTTTACTATCAATTTGTTATCTTATTTTCATTGCATGATAATCAAGTAAATAATAACATGATAATCAAGTAAATGAAAACACAATTACCAAGTAAACGGTATGACAACACCCTCAATTGCAAAAGCTCTTTCCCGCGCTCATGAGATCACTAAACTCAATGGAGGACAAATCATTCGATCCGAGCAATTGCAACGATCGGAGCGAGAAATTCTTGTGAGGACAAAATGGCTTCAAGAGATCATGAAAGGATGGTATTTACTTGTAAGGCCTGATCTTCAGCCCGGCGATTCCTCTGCCTGGTATGCAAACTTTTGGGATTTTTTACGCATCTATCTTGCCTTTCGCTTTAACGACGATTATTGCCTCTCTGCTGAAAACTCTATCGATTTACATACAGGCTCATCTGTGATTCCCAAGCAAGCCATTGTTATGGCAGCAAAAGGAGGCGGCGCTCCTCATCAACTTCCTTTTAATACCTCCATTTTCATTTATTCCGACCCGGATAGTATCCCAGCAGACCGGATATTGCTTCATGGTCTGCAAGCCATGACATTACCTTATGCTCTTTGCAAAGTTACATCAGCCTATTTTCAAAAGAACCCCAAAGATGCCGAAATTGCTTTACATCTTATACGGAGTTCATCTGAACTAAGCTTTATTATCCTTAAGAACAATTTCAAAAATGCGGCTGCCAGACTTCTGGGTGCTTATGATTTTCTTGGAAACAAACAAATGGTACGCGATCTCGATCGCGACTTTTCAAACTTTGGATGGAAGATAAGAAAAGAAAATCCATTTCAAAATTCTGCTCCACAACTTTCATCCATACGGATTCATTCACCTTATGTAGGCCGCATTCTTTCTATGTGGAATGACTATAGAAAAACAGTCATTTCTTGCTTCTCCCCACCTCCTGGGTTGTCTGATAATCCTGAGACATATTTATCCCATGTAGAAGATCTGTATGAAAAAGATGCCTATAACTCACTATCGATTGAAGGATATCAGGTTAATCAAGATCTTATTGTGCGTGTAATGAACAATGAATGGAATCCTGATGCTCATCCTCAAGACCTGGAAGAAAGAAATGCCCTGGCTGCCCGGGGTTATTATGAAGCATTTTTAGAAGTTAAAAAAAGTCTATTGCGTCTTCTCGAAGGAAATAATCCAGGAGAGATCGTAGAACAAGACCTGAAAAAATGGTATGAATGCCTCTTTTCCCCTTCAGCAAGAACGCTTATTCTTCGACCCGAAGATTTATTGGGATATCGAAAAGGACAAGTCTATATCAGAGGATCTCGTCACGTACCGCTTCCTAAAGAAGCGTTAATGGATTCCATGGACACCTTATTCGACTGTCTAAAGAAAGAAGAACATGCGGCAGTCCGCGCTGTCTTAGGCCATTTTATTTTTGTTTACATTCATCCTTATATGGATGGAAATGGACGTATTGGGCGATTTTTAATGAACACAATGTTTGCTTCCGGTGGTTATCCTTGGACGATCATTCGAGTAAAAAACCGAACGCAATATATGCGTGCTTTGGAAATTGCCAGTTCTGAAGGAAATATCGAACCTTTTGCCCGCTTCGTCGCTGAAGAGCAAAAAGGTTGAAGGATAGGGAAACTAAACCCTAAACATTGTCACAAAAGAATGCTATTTTTGTGACAAAAAGAGATCTACGATCAGCTGTAAAATTTCTTTAATTTTGGATTTCATAGAAAAAATCAGGAATGAAGTAGTAGATCAAAAGCTCGGAGTACCCTCCTGACTGAAATCCCCCAGTGCCAGTATTTATCTCTCCAGCGAAGCCCTTTTAAGTTGGGGAGCCATCCTTTTGGAATAAGTGCGATATTGGGAGCAAAAGCCGGCTTCCAAAAGTCAGCTGTCCGCTCATTTTTAAAAAGAGAGACGGTGGGAATCCCAAAAAGAGAAGCCAAATGTCCAATCCCCGAATCATTTCCGATCATAAACCCCGACTCGGCAACACACCGGGTCATTTCTTCTAAATTCTTGAAAGGAGGAGCTTCAGGCCAGTCGACTCTCTCTTTTGGAGAGACCATGAACACCGGATCGTACCCTCTTTTCTTCAGCTCTTTTGCAAGTTTCAAGAATTTTGCCTTTGGCCAGTTTTTCCCAGGCCTTGAACTGGTCGGATGAATGATGACTTGGGTTGGTTTCGATCTTAGCTTTACATTGGGTGGGATCACTAGGCCGTTTGTTTTTTTTGCCCCTTTAATGCCCATAATTTTCTCACAAAAAGTCACAAGATTGTCGGCAAAGGGGACTTTCCCATCAAAGCGCCCCTCTTCCCAATAAGGATAATCTTGGTTGGGTGTCGCTATGGGGTTAAGAACGATTGTTTTCTTTCTGAAATGCGTAAGACAATGATCTAAGACCTCTTTCATCCAGGCTGATTTTTCATAGACCACAATGAATTGATCAAATTCTGCATAGTTTGGAGGGAAGGGACGGATTGGCAGCTGAGGAAACCATTCTTGCAGCTCTTTCATGAAAGGGTGAAAAGTCACCGGCTCATGTCCTGCCCTTCTCAAATTCTCGGAGAGAATAAGAGTCAGTAAACAATCACCAAGACCTGCACAACTAAATATAGCTATTTTCATTTTAATATGATTTCTATAATAAACAAAATTAGAAATGGAATCAATAAAAATAAACGCCGAATTAAAATCTAGAACAGAGCAAAGAACTATTTTAACTCTTGCTCTTAGAGAAGCGCTCTCTATTTTAGAGTTGCCGCTTCCAGCACTTGCTGAATGGCTCCAAGAGCAAATCGAACAAAACCCTGCTCTCCAGTTCGAGGAAGAGATAGGCGACTGGGAAAAAGAGCGCTCCAATAACCTTTACACCCTTTCTCATGCTGAAACATCTTGGATAGACCAGATCGCAGCCCCAGGTGAGACTCTCTATACCCATCTTCTCCAGCAAGCCCGCGAAGTTCTTTCATCCCCAGACGATATCAAAGAGATGGAAGAGCTCATCGGTAACCTCGATGAAAAAGGGTTCCTTGGAGACACCCCTGCCGATCCCAAACTCTTAAATATTCTCTATACGCTAGATCCTCCGGGCATAGGCGCTAAAAACCTTCAACACTCTCTGCTTCTTCAGCTCGAGCGCAAAGGTGAAAAAGAGTCTTTAGCTTACCGTCTTATCCACGATCATTACGATGATTTTATCAACCGCCGCAAAAACCTTCCCTGCTTACCTAAAGAACTAGAAGCTGCAGTAGAGATTCTGTCTCATTTGAATCTTGATCCCGCCGCACCTTTTAGACAGCTCTCTTTACCTCTTCAAACACCTGATGTGTTCATTGAATCCCATGAAAATGGATGGGGCATCTCGCATAACGATGCTCTTTTGCCCAAATTTACACTCCATTTAACCCCAGAACTCAGTCATTTCGAACCGTCTGCTAGGTGGACTTTAAAAATGCTCAATCGCCGCACTCAAATCATCACAGCGATTGTAAAAATCGTGCTCGAAGTACAAAACGATTTCTTCCTCGGAAAAACATCCGATCTTCACCCTCTTTCCTTTAAGCAAACGGCAGAAAAGCTCTCTTTGCATGAATCGACGATTTCCCGTGCTGTGAAGGACAAGTTCGTTTCATCACCTCGCGGCATTTATCCGCTCCGCTTCTTTTTTCCTCATGTGAGCTCAGCATCCATTTCACATCACACAGCAAAAGAAAGGCTCAAAACTCTCATTGAGCAAGAAAATAAGCATAAACCACTCTCAGACCAAGAGCTGATGAAACAGCTGCATGTGCAAGGAATCCCTTGCGCACGCAGAACCATTGCTAAATATAGAAAAAGCTTAAGAGTTCCCGTGGCTTCTCAGAGAAAGCACCGAATTAGTTAGCCTTTTTTGGTAAACAACCGAGGAGGAAGTCTCTGCATTTAGCGCTATCAGGAAGTTTTTCTAGCTGATGATGCAACCAATCAACATAGCCTTGAGGTGCTTCTTCAGCTGCAAAAACACGGCTGAATATGTTTTTGAAATATGGCGGCATAAGGACCTGAACATACTTATCTGGATTAAACAGAACGTGTTCGTGATCGTGCACTATCTGATCTAGTTGGTCAATCCACACTTTTCCCATCCCAAAGTAATGTAACGCTTGGGTTACTTCTGGAGGGGTTTTTTCTTCCAGAAAACGCGTTTGCAGGGTCTTTAAATAGCCTTGTTGATCGTGGTCACTAAATTGATTAAATAATGTATCAAAGGATTCTCGAATCTTGTTAAAACTTTTCGGTATTTGGTTTGGCGCATCAGCTATAACTTCAAAATATTGAAGCATGAGAGCCTCAAAAAATTTATCACCTCGAAAATCTCTCAATGCTGACAGCTTTTTACCAAGTTGTACGAACTGCTCTGGCTCTGTTGGAGGAGTCTCACGTAGCTTGCTGACCCACTCTGTCAAAAGAAGGTCTTGTTCTTGGGGTGTAAAGAGCTTTGGGACTTGTGGGACAAATACAAATGCATCAAAACTCATTATTCCATTTTCGGCAATGAGTGTCCTTGTTCCTATCATATCATTTATTATCTGTCCGACTTTAGTAACCTGACTTTGAGCTAGTTTGGAAGCCCTATTCGCAACGCGAGCGAAAATCGCTGCAGCAACACCAAAAATAGAGGCGGCCGCTGCCTTAAGATTTTTTCCTTCTTTAATTGAAAAATAACCTGCTGCCCCGAAAGTGATTAAGCTAATAACGAATGACACTAGAGCCACTCTTCCAAATTTCTTTTCTGTAGATTTCCAAGCTAGTTCAGCTTTGTCAATATATGCGTGGTTTACTTCGATGGTTTTATGAATCAGAGTGATGATACGTTTATCGTCATCCATCTCAAGTTTAGTTATATCGTTGAATTGAACAAGACTTTTAAGATCCTCTAAAGATTGAATTTCTGGTGGATTCTGTATAACTCTGACAGCTACTTTGATTTGCGTCTGTTGTAAAACATTCTCAGCAGACATAGCCTGACCTGGACCGAAAAACCTTAATAGCACTGACGACATGAAAGCCTCCCTTTTGGGCAGGAAGTATACCCTTTTCTTCGTTACAATTCTAGAGTTTCTAGAGCCTTATTTCTCAAGAATTTAGCAAGAGCGAGATCAGCCGCTGGCGTAAAGAGCTTCCTGGTAAGTCTGTTTTTGCAGGATGAAAACAGGTAGAAATTTCTTGATCAGTCATGCATAAAAGCACAGGCAAAGGGAGGGCTTTTTTTGCTCGAGAAAAAAGATAATGTTTATAAAACAGGCGGGCTAGAAAAAAGAGCGGGATGGGAAGAGCATATGGAAAAAACAAGAGCGAGAGAGCAAAGAAAGGAAATTCCCAGATGCGGGAAAAAAGTGGACCGATGAGTCGCTTCCAAGAAGGTGAGGTGCAATAAGCTAAAAACTCTTCGAACCGAGGCTCATGAAAGGCAATGCGGGCTGCGTGAATCGATTCGTGATGAAGGATTTCTGTAAGGGAATTGCCGAAAAGTTTTTTGGTCTGAAGTTTGGGGTGAAGCTGCACATGATCGTCAAAAAAAAGAGCTCCTTCCCAGGGAAGAAGTTTTTTTTTGGAGTAGACAAGAGGCACCCAGTCGATGGTAAAACCCCATTGCGCCGGGAGTGGCTCAATGACGCTCCAACTGGTAAGAGGCTTTGAGGCTTCAGCTCGTTTTAAAAACTCCTCTTCTGTTTCAGAGGGGCCCGGAATGAGGCCCCGTTTGAAAAATGAGAGGAGTTCTTTATCTTCCATTTTAAGTAGTTTTGCGAGCAGACTGCCGGTGCTTCATGAAGAGAAGAACAAGCCCAACAACATTGATAAATGAAAAGACTCCCACGGCAAGAAGGATTTTATTGGTCTTCTTGGAGATTTTCATGAGTCTTTCTCGGACTGTTTTCTCGAATTGGGATTCATTTTCAAACCAAGTCCCTTGGTAGAGATGGCGGCAGAAAATAGCATACTTTTCTTCAGGAGCATTAAAGTAAAAAGTAGGAAGCGCGATGTCACGGTTTCCTTCTTTGTTGGCTAAAAGTTTAAAGGTTTCACCAAGGACAAGAAATGTGCGATGAGAAACACGGTTGATCACAGAGTCGCGATCCTTTCCTGGGTACTCTTGTTCAATGCGATCCCATTCTTGTTCAAGCCATTCCATGGAACGTTTCAAAATAGGATGGCCAGGGCGTGATCCAAGAAGGTTATTGGTTGGAAGAACACAAGAACTCAGAGAGGTAGGATAAGGCATCTCCATTCCGCAGTAAAAATCGTAGGCTTTGCAAAGCGGCTCAAATGACTGAAAGCATTTGACATCATGGTCGATATAGATTCCGCCTTCTTGATACAGGATTTCATATCTGAGAAGATCTGATTTTTCTGCATAATTGTCTGATTTTTTGTAGCAGTCGTAGAGATGGAGGAATTTAAGATCTTGGACGTGGGCTAAAACCATTTGTTTGTGAGGAAGAGGTCTTTCGCGATCTGTCCAAAACTTAATCGTCCAGTCGGGATGTTTTGCAACCCAGCTGCGGACGTTTTCAACAGACTCGCGAGGAAAAGGTTTAGGACCAATCCAAATAAAATGGAGCACTTTAGGAACATGAAGCATGGAGGATCCTGCTTGAAGAAGCGGGATATTTTTTTCGTAGACATTTTTGAAAAAGTTTAGATTTTCAAAATCTTCAGCTGTCTGTACATGTTTCCAAGCCGGGAAGTTACGGCCCATTAACGTTTCGAAATCCATTTTATTTTCTTTTTCATCTTTCTTCGAACATCCTAAAAGAAATGGAAGAAGAAGAATGACAAGCCACCTTTTCATATAACCCTCTTTTTGTTAATAAAGACATATCCCATCAGAATTAATAAATTAATTCCCATGACAGACAAAAGAAACATGTTTAATCGATTGAATTTTTTTTCGACTCTATTGATATCTTGCCGGACTTTTTTTTCAAATTCTTTGCCATCAGAAGATGAAGCCCAGCTATTGGCAAAAAAGTGCTCTGACAAAACAGGTTTTAATCCTTTTTTCGGAAAGAAGTAGGTCGCAGGAAAGACGATGTCACTTGTACTTGTTTTATCTAACACTGCATCAAGGGCATCGGTGAGTGCAATGTAGGTGCGTTCCATCACAATTTGTGTTCTTGAAAATCCATCAGAGCCGGGATATTTTTCTTTTAATGAATCCCACCTTTGATCAATCAGCTCGATGACTTTTTTAACGATAGGATGGCCAGGACAAGATCCAATAACACCATTGCCAGCAGTGACGCTCCGTCCCACAACAGGAGGATGAGGAGTTTCTAGTCCGGCGTAAAACTTGTATGCTTGGTGATAGGGCTCAAAGGGTGTTAAGCAGCTTGCGTCGTGATCGACATAGACGCCGCCTTGGCTGTATAAGATTTCAAAGCGAAGAACGTCGGATTTTTCACCCCAGTTTTCTGAAGCAGCATAACATCTTCCTAGATAAGGAAACGGATATTCTTTTAAAACTATTGTTTCCATGCCGTGGCAGGGAGCGTCTCTTGGGCGATCAGTCCAGAAAATAAACTTCCAATCGGGATTTTGAGCCATCCATGACCGGACATTGGAGACAGACCCTGGAGGAAAGGAGCGAGGCCCCAGCCAAATAAAATGGACAACTTTGGGTATTTGGACAGCTCCAGCAGCAGACTTTACAAGAGGGCTGTTTCTATGAAAAAGCTCACGGAAAGTCTCTAAACTATCTTTATCTACTGGAGTCTGAATATGCGCCCAATGTTTCGTATTAGAGCCCATGGCGACATCGAAGACATCTTTAGATCCGGTTGCTACCTGGGAAAAACTCAGGAGCAGAAAACAAAGCACGACTTTAAAGCTGCGTTTCATCTTTTTTTACAAAGCTCACAGGCATATCAATATGAGCTGAGTCATTACGATACCCTTCTAGAGGCTTAATGTCGAGTTTTAATCCTTGTAAAAATTTATCTAAAAGCTCTTGTGTCGAATAACTAGACAAGTGACGATTATCAGAAAAGTTTACAAGGTTGAGGGGAAGGTTCACAGCTTTTGAATTTTCGTAGTAAATACCAACTCCCCCCACTTTTCGCTTAAGAGCCCACTTGCTTTCAAGGGAATTGGGATTGGTGTATTGAAGCGTAGTTAAAAATTCTTTTAGATCGCTTTTGCGATAGAGCGTCATATCGACCGTATGAGGATATTGCCAATCTCCTTCCCCTCCTGAAAATTGCCAAGCGTAGATATGTTCATCGAGCTTGATAGAAGGAGGAATCGCTTGTTTTTCATTTCGCATGAACGAAAAATTAATATGCGACCCTAAACGGTAATAAACACCAAGCGCTCCTGTTTTTTCCATCTGCTCAATCCCTTCTTTCAAATCGATGACCCCGCGCACGACCATGTCATCTACGGCAAACATAATGTAAGGGTTGGGAGATTCAAAGCACGCCTTTAGAACAAGCGGCTTAAAGTCCGTTGCAGGACGCTCTCCTTGCTTCAAATACTCAATAGATGGAAATTGTTTTTTAACAAGAGCGTATCCTTCTTCAAAAGAAGGATTTGAAACTCGATAGATCACTGAAATATGATCTAAGTTGATAACGAAGGCATCAATCGATTCTAAAAGAGCATACAGCTGAAGCGGTCTGTCGTATGAAAAAATAACGAGGTCTGTCTTCGGAATAGGCGCTTCTTCCTCTGACCTGTAACGAGGATAAGGTTTATTGGATCTAGCAATCCAAGAATATCCATAACTTTTTCCATCTATAAAGTTGCCCCTTAATCGTCTGACATGCCGGCCTGCGAGTTCAAACAAACGGTTTTCAGGAGCTTTTTCTGATGAAAATGTTCCATGATCTAAAAACTCTTGCAATTTGATTTTTTGAAAAAGATTGGCGTAGCCAGTGAGTATTCCATCTTGCGCCCAATGTTTAATATCTCCTTGAAAAGCAAGCCATGCAGCAGATCCTGCATAAAAACTTTTGAGAAGCTCTAACGCATCGATTTCGAGCGAACTATCTGACGGGAATAATACAATGATATCGCTTGCGGGCACAGAGTGAATCCATCGATAAATCAGCTCCTGCGACTTATATCCATCTGGAAGTTTCACAAACCTTTCAGGAAAGTTTTTGATAAACTCTTCCACATCGGGATACTGCGCTTCATCGGAAGAGATGGCAACTCGAAAATTAGTGTAAGTTTGACTTGCAAGGCTTGAGAATTTTTGGACTCTTGCCTGTGCGTTTAGAGTAGGAGAAGAAAAAACTTGGAAGAAAGGGGCATCTTTTGCTGCACAATTTTCACAAACAGGCGCGCGCCTGACATCGATCCACAAACCCAGCAGGGCAACAAAAACAATACAGGCCCCTATGATAACCCAACGCCTTTTCATTTTCAGCTCCGTGTTTCAATAATTTTCTTAGAATACTCGAGCTCCCAATTTTCTGGATAGGCATAGGAAGGGCTCAGAATCCGGGTCGGAGGTTTTTCTTTAAAGCATCGGTTGATTAACTCTTCTTCATGTTCATAGATAGTGTATTTGCAACCTGCTCTTAATAGTTCAAAAACCGCTGCAGGCCTGCCGCCAAAAAAAGAAGTAGAAAAAAGCGGCTTTTTAGGTGTGGAATTGACTTTTTGAACAGCGATGAGCTCTCCAAACACCTCATTACCCACTGATGCAACAAAGACCATCTTGGGATTGATAATGAAAAGATAGTTGTATTGCTCGAAGATTTTTTTATGAGCCTGCAAGGCTTGAAATAATTTAAACGATTTCCCGCCTCCGGAAGCAAGCCATTCAATATCATCTCCTTCGAGTTCAGAAGGCAAGTCGCTTAAGACAAAATAATCGACCTGATGCAGCCTGCAAAAATGCCTTCTGCCTGATTCAATCAGCGCCTGGATCGAACTTTCAGGCGCCTCAAAAGCCGGAATGCACACCGCTATAGATTGTGCCGTAAGAGGCGCTGAGAGAATTGAAAAGAGAGAAATTACAAATGATATAATTTTCATGTCTTATAGCTTACTGCAAATTAGCCATTGATTCTATATATAAAAAAAGTAAGAACACCATCAAAAAAATCTAACATTCATTACTCCTATTTAAAAGGTTTTATGGAAACAGTCCCTTTATCTTCTGGTAGCAAGTGAAATTGATAAGCGGATTTGTTTTCCGCATTCAATGAAACATTTTCTGTTTGAACCTCAAAATGTTTATATAAATATGCGATCAATATCGCCTGGAGTGTAACGGAAAATAGTCTTCCAGGACATTTACTTGTAGATTTATCGTTATGGCCTCCACCAAAGGTCCTCAAGGAGTTCTTGTTGACATACGCTGTAATACCATCTTTGATATCAATATTCTCGGGATTAAAAGAGTCGGGGTCTTTAAAGTGGGGGTTAGTTCTATTAGATTTCCAAATATCTATTAAGATAAATGTATTTACATCAAGTGGGACATCATAAGCCCCAATCTTTACCGCATGAGCTTGGCGCACCACTTTTCCAAGCCCTGCAACAATCGGAGTAAAACGCAAAGACTCTAAAACAATGGTTAAAGTATAAGGTAAACTCTCCTCAATCACTTTATAGCTCCCAAAATCTAGAGAAGCTAATTGTGCTTCTTGAATCACTCTCTCTTTTATCGATGGATTAGTCTCGATATGTCTTATTACCCAATTCAGAGCATTGGACGTATTAACTGAGGCGCCAGCAATAATTCCCAAACATTGTTTCAAGACACGTCTTTCTGGCTCTCCTCCTTTTCCAATCGCTTCTTTTGTCTGAGGGAATTCAACGCCTCCCGTTTCGTATACTTTTTTAAAAATGTTTCCTTCATTTCCTTGGATAAACTGAAAGTTATCAGACATCATCTTTGCCATCGCTTGCTCATATTTTCTTGCAAGCGCGCTTTGCTGTCGTTGGCTCAAAGTGATATCAATGATCGTTTCAAGAAATTCGTGTAATACGCATTTACTTTCAGCATTTTGCGTATAAGCTGATAACGGAACCTTTTTGAAGTCAAAAAGTGCAATACTTTCTACATACTCGATATAGGCATGAATAAAAGAAGAAAGATTTGTAATGGGAACTTCTGTTAAGAAACTCTTTGCTGCTTCACAACCACTGTGCACTGTCTTCAATAAATTGGCATGGCTGAGAAGATGACCTAAAGCAAAATTCCTAGTCTTTGTATCTAAAAGAAATTCCACAGATACCTCAGAAACACCTGACAAACTTTCATTCAAAGGTATCCGCGAGAAATGATCACGTGCCATCTCCATTGATTTTCGATGATCAGTAACATAAACAACGGGAACAAACCCCGCGAGCCAAAAAGTAGAAATACCTCCATTTCTTTCCGTGAATTCTCTGATACTTCTATCTTGGATAATACGGCTCTTCTCATGTTCTTTAAAAATTCCCACTTGTTTTTCAAAAATGGTCATTGGATGGCCAATAAACGGCGCTTTCCAACCCGACGCAGCTTTATGAGAAATAATTCCTGGGTAAATAGATAAGCCCGCATATTGAGGCAGCCACAACCTCCCAAAGATTCGTTTCCCCTGTTGACAGACAAACTGATAACCATTTAACCAAGGACGTCTTACGAGTGCATGGGGTCTTAGCTCTTGTACACGCTGGCCTTCATCCCTTTGGTTTAAGTCTCTTTCGGCTTCTAGTTTCTTCCGTTCCGTTTGGTTTCCAACTCTGATCACCATAAATTTACCTCGTTGCTTGTGACAGCATGATTCAAAAAGAAATTTTACCAAACACAATCAATAAAAAGGTAAGAAAATTTTTCAGATACCCGCCAAGTAATTCCTAAAGCGAGAGTTTTAATCTATTCGTATTCAAATATTTATCCACAAAGAGGCAAGATTTTTCCCCTAGAAAGTCCCTCCTTATTATATAATGGCTTCCCATATGGAGAAAAAATAGATGGATAATCAAACTACAAATGAAGCCGCTTCCCTTATTGGTTTTTATTTTTGGCTCATTTTCTTGGCTGCATACATTATCATCGCAATTATCAAACGCAAAAGACAAGCAGGACGTAGATGGGCGCATCCCATTTCCGCAAAAGTTAAAATTAACGACATTCCACTGACGTGCCAGCATTGCAAAGAAGATCTCTTCTACAAACGAGAAGCTTTGATCGGGACAACACTGGTTACTTTATTTGGCTGGCACGCTTTCAACCAAAGCGGTGCGGCCTACGCGTGCGTTAAATGCGGTCATCTTCATTGGTTCAGCCGCCCCAAAGAAACAGCTATCGAAATGTTTCAACGCACGGAATAATCCTTGTTTGAAATCTTGGTTTAGTGCTATTAAACATTAAAATTATTATTCTGATTAAAAATGAAAAAAGCTCTTATCATTGTAGAATCCCCCGCCAAAATTAAAACTCTCAAAAAGTTTTTGGGCCCGAAATACTCTTTTGAGTCATCACTCGGCCACATCCGTGATCTTCCTCGCAAAGGCTTTGGGATCGACATTAAAGACGACTTTGAGCCTGACTACACGGTTTTAGAAGAGAAGAAAGAAGTGATCGCACGGCTCAAAAAAGCCGCAAAAGAAGCAGAGATCGTCTATCTCTCTCCCGATCCGGACCGAGAAGGAGAGGCGATTGCTTGGCACATCTTATCGATTCTTCCTCCAAAGACAAAAGCCAAACGGGTAACGTTTAACTCGATTACGAAAGAAGCTGTGTTAGAAGCGCTAGAGCATCCGCGCGATATTGATCAAGCGCTCGTTGATGCGCAACAAGCAAGACGCCTTTTAGACCGCATTGTGGGGTATAAAATTTCTCCCATCTTAACGCGCCGTGTCCAAGGCGGTAAAGAAGGCGGGCTGTCAGCTGGCCGTGTGCAATCCGTTGCACTCAAACTCGTTGTCGACCGTGAAAAAGAAATCGAAGCGTTTACAGCTATTGAATATTGGTCGATCTATATCGATTTCCAGACGAAGAAGAACGAAAATCCGTTTAGAGCAACGCTCATCTCTGTCGATGGCAAAAGAATTGAAAAGGAAAAAATTGAAGGGAAGGATGTTTTTCTCATCCCTAATGAAAAAACAGCTCACTCTTTGGTTGCTAAACTCAAAGCGTCTCAATTTAAAGTCGCAGATGTTGAGAAAAAAGAGAAAAAACGAAATCCCGTCGCACCCTTTATCACATCGACACTGCAGCAAGAAGCCAGCCGCCACTTTGGGTTTTCTGCAACACGCACCATGAACATTGCCCAAACCCTTTACGAAGGGGTCGAGCTCGGCAGCGAAGGCTCAGAAGGTTTGATCACCTATATGCGTACAGATTCTGTCCGCATTGCGCCCGAAGCAATGACTCCTTTAAGACAATATATTGCCAAAGTCTTTGGAAAAGAATACCTTCCTGAGTCGCCGCGCATGTTCTCAACGAAGAAAAGCGCGCAAGACGCCCACGAAGCGATCCGTCCTACCAACCTCCAATTTGCTCCTGAGAAAATTGAGAAATACCTCACCCCTGATCAATTCAAACTCTACACGCTGATTTGGAAAAGATACATCGCCTCTCAAATGAATCCTGCCATCTATGACACGATTTCCTGTGATATCGAAGCGAGCCAAAAAATGATCTTAAGAGCCACCGGCTCCATCATTAAATTCCCCGGCTTTTTGGCCGTCTACGAAGAAAAACAAGATCGCATCGGTGAAGAAGATAAAAAAGAGGATGAGCACCATCTTCTTCCTCCACTTATCGTCGGTCAGCCGCTGACGGCCCAAAACATTACCCCCGAACAGTCATTCACTAAACCTCCTCCACGCTTTACAGAAGCCTCTCTTGTGAAAGAACTCGAACGCCTAGGCATCGGCAGACCTTCGACTTATGCGACCATCATGCAAAAAATCCAGAGCCGCGATTATACCATTAAAGAAAGGGGAACGCTTAAACCCACTGAACTTGGAACTGTCATTGCACGCATGCTCGAAGACAATTTTAAACTCATCATGGATGTCACCTTTACGGCAACCATGGAAGATGCCTTAGAGCAAGTCGCCGAAAATAAAATTAAGTGGAAAGAGCTCATCTCTGAATTCTGGAAAGAGTTTATTCCGACAGTGGAAAACGCTGAGAAAGAGGCATTTGTTCCTAAAGAGCTCACAGACATTAAATGTCCAAAATGCAGCCACAAGCTCCAAAAAATCTGGTCGAGGAATAAATATTTTTACGGTTGCTCCAACTACCCTGAATGCGACTACACAGCTCCTATTGAAGCACTTGAGTTTAATAAGGAAGATTATGCTCCGGGCTTTGACTGGGACCAAAAATGTCCCAAATGTAAAGGCCCTATGAAACTTCGTTTTGGAAAGTTTGGGCCGTTCCTTGGCTGTGAAACCTATCCCAAATGCAAAGGCATTGTCAACATTCCGAAAAAAGGCGAGCCGCCTCCAGCTGATATGCCTTCATGTCCAGCTATTGGCTGCGACGGAAAGATGACCCAGCGAAGATCTCGCTTTGGAAAACCGTTCTTCTCCTGCACAAACTTCCCTGACTGCGATGTGATCGTCAACAATTTAGACGATCTTCCAAACAAATACGTCAACCACCCGAAAACAGCCTATGTTAAAAAAGCCAAGACAGGACGTTTTGGCAAAAAAGGTAAAGGCGGAGGCTCGCTTTCCATCTCCGATGAGCTCAAAGAAGTTGTCGGCGATAAAGTAGAATCCCGCGGCGATGTGACGAAAAAAATCTGGGAATACATCAAAAAGCACAAGCTCCAAGATAAAAAAAATAAACGCCTCATTGTTCCCGATGCTAAACTTGCTAAAGTCTTCGGTTCTAAAAAACCAATCGACATGATGCAGCTTGCTAAAACATTAGGACCGCATTTTAAATAACATCTGTTTCGAAACATATTCTAGAAAATACAAAATTTCATAGAATGCGATTTATCGAAAGGAGTTTAAAATGCCTCTAAAGAAGGGAAAAAGCGACAAGATCGTCTCCGAAAATATCCGCGAGCTCATGCACGCAGGACATCCTCAAAAGCAAGCCATTGCCATCGCTCTTAAAACAGCCGGTAAATCTCGCAAAAAGAAGCCTAAGAAAAAGATCTAACTCTCTGAAAGTATCCATACACCACTGCTGCATGGATCCACACATACGGTCTAAAAAGCCCTTGATTCATCTGCAGCGCAACAATCATCACAACCACTGATAAAAAGAGCGCTGTAGCGATTTTTTTTGCAGACTCATCAATTGCTGGACTAGATAACGCTTTTTGATAAGCCTTATAGAAAACAACCCCCAGATAAATAAAAGCTAGAAGACCTACAATCCCTAAACTTGCTAGAACTTCTGTAAAACAATTGGTAGGATCAAACGCTTCGAACTCTTCTAAAGTCTCTAGTTTAAAGTCATAGCCTGATTGCTCTTGAAAACGCTCAACGCTGACCCCTCCTAGTCCAATACCAATCAGAGGGTGTTTTAAAAAGGTTTCAAAACTTGCAATGATTCCTTCCCAACGAGCCCAAAATGATAAGTGAGCTAAAAAACCAAAATAAAAAAGTTTGAAAATCGAATGAAGGGCAATTTCATAAAAAAGGACTGTAAAGACTGTGAGAGAAATAAGTGAAGCCATGAGCATTTTAGCAATTTTCTGCCGAACCTCCTTTTGGAACGGGTTGAAACTCTTAAAGAGCGTACTTATGAAAAAAACCGGGTAAGAAATGATAAGTCCTGTTGAGGTTGAAACTACCATCAGCATGTTCTGACAAAACAATTTAGTGCGCCTTAGTGGCTGTTTACTTGGCTCCCCTCTAAGAAGAGCCATTCCATTATGAAACATGACATAAGGGATCATATAAAGTGCATAGTAGGAGGGCTCATAAGTCCAGGCTTGACCTCTTGCAACCGTTCCTATTCTCTGCAGTGCTAAAAAATCATAGATTCCAAAAATGGAGAGGCCAACCTGCAATGCAGCATATAAACCAACAAATAAAAATGAACTCCAATAAATCCGAAAAAACCGATCTAAATCCGAGTTCATTAAAACCTGAAGAGGAAGAAAAAAATAGACCAAAAAATTAAAAAGATAGACCCCCACATACCCAAAAGAACGGAAAGGCGCTGCGCCAAATACCGCAGAGACAACGAGAGAGGCAAGAATCAAGATAAATGCGATCATCATCTGGCGCTCTAACTTCCAAGTTCTTTTCTCAAGAAAAACCCATCCTAACAAGATGAGCGCAACAATATGACCAATCTTAGGTTTATAAATACCCACAACAAGATGCAGAAGTTCACCCGAAGAAAATGCAAAATAGAAAAAAAGTGTTATGCAAAATAAAACCTGGCTGAGAGAAAAAACTCGCCTGATAGGTGTTACATTACTTAATTCTGCCATAAACGTCTTCGAATCGGACGATATCATCCTCACCCGTGTATTCCCCGACCTGCACTTCGATCATTTCTAGAGGAACTTTACCAGGATTTTCTAGACGATGTTGCATCGATTTAGAAATGTAAATACTCTCATTCTCATGGAGAAGCTTTTCTTCATCCCCAATAGTTACCTTAGCAGTACCAGTGACGACAACCCAATGCTCACTGCGATGGTAATGCATTTGAAGACTTAACTTTTGACCTGGGTTCACAACAATACGTTTGACTTTGAACCTAGGGCCTGTCTCTAAAACAGAATATTGACCCCAAGGTCTTTGCATCGTGGAATGTTCTTGGATTTCTTTTGTTTTACGTTTTTTAAGTTCTTCAACCAGCTCTTTAACTTTTTGCGATTCACCTTTCTTCCCAAGAAAGAGAGCGTCATCGGTTTCAACAATAATGACATCTTCAAGACCAATGGTGGAAATCAGTCTTTTTCCCCCGTAAATCAAGCTATTTTTCGTATCAATGTCGTGAACATTGCCGACTTTTACGTTTTGATTTGCATCTTTTTCAAGCGCATCAAAAACACTATCCCATGATCCTAAATCAGACCATGTAAGCGGAAGTGGAACGACAACAATATTCTGACTTCTTTCCATCACAGAATAGTCAATTGAAATAGAAGTTAGAGTGGAAAATTTATCTTGCAATTCTTGATTAGATAAAACTACAGCTTCACTGAGTTCAGGTGCATTCGTATTAATTTCAGCAAAGAGTGTTTTTGCTGTAAATGCAAGCATCCCACTATTCCATAGATAATTGCCTTGAGCTAAATACTCTTGAGCCACTTTAAGAGAGGGCTTTTCAACAAACCGAACAACTTTGTGAACGCCAGCTTCATCATTAAGTTCAATTTGCAAATATCCATATCCAGTCTCAGGTTTATCAGGAACAACTCCAAATGCGACAATAACATCTTTTTTCACAAGCTCTTCAGCAATAGAGAGAAAGCCGATAAATTTCTCTTGCGGTTCTATGATTTGATCAGAGGGAGTTACTAAAATTGTTTCGTCTAAACCAACCCCTTCGACTTCAGTTAAATATTTCACGGCATAAACGATGGCAGGGCCTGTATTTTTTCTTACAGGCTCAACGATAACGCGTGTTTCAAGCGCAGGGTTTATCAATTTTGCCTGACTCTTGACCAAATGCAAACATTCAGGGTTTGTGACAATGAGAATATCGCTAGGAGCTTCTTTTTTGTAAAAGCGAAGAATCGTTTTTTGAAGTAGGGACCATTCACCATCAATTTTTAAAAACTGCTTCGGAAAAGAATCTCGAGACAATGGCCAAAGACGTGTTCCACTACCGCCGGCTAGTATAACGATTTTCACAAAATCCCTCCCATTGTTGATCGACAAATTGTTTGAATTCTTTCTTAAAACGATCGACCCCAAACTTTTCACTGTGTGATCGAATCAACTTACCATTCCAGCTGATTTTTTCAAATTCCTCTAATGCTTGCATTAAACTTAACGCCGTTTGCTCAGGAAAAAAAAGTCCTGTTGTTCCTTGGGAGATTGTTTCAAGAGAGCCTCCTTTCCCATAGGCAATAACAGGAGTTCCCGATGCCTGTGCTTCCAAAGGCGCTATACCAAAGTCTTCCTCTGCTGCGAAAATAAAACCCTTTGCAGATGCAAGAAGCTCTCGAACAGTTTCATCGGATTGAAAACCTAGAAACTCGATATTGCCTTTAGCTTTTTCTTTTAGCTTTTCATAGTCTGGACCGCTCCCTACTATCTTCAACTTTTTCGATGGCCTTTGATTAAAAGCCTCTACCATTAAATAGCTGCGTTTATAGATCA
>JACCDZ010124210.1_pt1 | contig 21203 bp, 23 predicted proteins | sample 7449551 | NCBI WGS metagenome assembly JACCDZ01 (sample SAMN15323452, study PRJNA562643) | freshwater metagenome | isolation source: river surface water | place: USA:Blue River Watershed | collected 2017-08-18
TAACAGCCAAAGGCTATGGCGAACGCCAATTGGTAAACGAATGTTCAGACGGAGTGAAATGTACCGAAGAACAACACCAAGCAAACCGCAGATCTGAGTTTATTATTGTAGAAATGTAGGATAAAATGTAATAAACACACACTAGGCAAAAAGAAAATGGAATTTAAATTTAAATATATCCATATAGGAAATCTTATAAATCAGTTAGTAAACGAAAGGCAACTAAATACAGAGCGAATACTTAATTTTTTAAAAATTTCTGATGAATAATTAAAACAAACATATCAATCTAAAAGTATCGATACTGAAAAATTATTGCTTTGGAGTAAACTTCTAGAATACGATTTTTTTAGAATATATACACAGCATTTGGTTTTGTACGCACCACCAATATCAATAAATTACAAAAAAAGTACAAACACAAGTATGCCACAATTTAGAAAAAACGTTTACACTACTGAAATTATAAGTTTTTTTTTAGAAATGCTTGAGAAGAATGAAATCACAAAAAGGGAAATTATTGAAACATATAATATACCCAAAACAACACTTTATAAATGGATAAAGAAGCATATGAAAGATTTGTAAAGCCTAATTATATAAAAATATATTTAGATTTAATTGAAAAGAAATATCCTGAAAAGAAGTCGGTTTGCAGTAAAATTTTATCTAAAAAGCAAATATCTACAATGGATGTGTTAATTTTAAATGAATTAATTTTTGGTAATAAAGCTAAAGAATCAATTGGTATAAATCAAAAATATAAATCGTATGATTCACAAACAATTCATAAGATTTTAAACTATCAAAGAAATCAAGGGTTAAGCAATGTTGAATTAGCTAATTATTTTAAAATAAGCAGAAATACAATTGCAAATTGGAAAAAGAAGTTTAAAAAAGAATAAAAAAATCCAACGGGTTATTGAAACAGTTGGATTTTTTTTATGGAACTTATTTTTTGTCTTCTCGGCGTTTTAAAGGAATATCGGCAATGTTTTTATTTAACAACAAAGGGTAATATTCAATTTTTACCGAACTGTTATCTAGACCAAATGCTTTTTCTTCAGATAAACTGTGTTTGCGTATAAAGGCATAACAATCTAAAACAAATTTTTCGTACCAAGGTAAATCATTATCAAACGAAACTACTTTTTCTATAATAATGTATTTATGATCGGCCGGAATTTGATTTTTTCTTAACGAGTGGTAGGTACTTAACTTATTAAATTCACCACATTTATTTAAATCTTCTAATACTTTTTTAAACAGCGGACTAATTTTAGGGGCAATCCTAAATCCTAAATAAAAATCTACACGTATAATTTTATCGGAAAAGCGTTTAATTTGGTATTCCATTCCATAAGGTTCGTCTAACACATTTACGTGTAACATCCAATAAACATCGGCGCGTTTTGGTCGTTTATAAAGAATAGAGTAAAGAACTTTTGATTCTATTTCGCTTTTAATATTAGAATTGGTAAGGTAAATTAAGTTATTGGCATATTGCGGAATACTTTCATCGTTACTTAAATCTTCAATAACAGCGGTGTAATCTTCAAGTTTAACAAATTCGGTATAACTTTTACGAATACGTTTACCTAAAAACCAAATAGCCATAACGCTAGCCAAACCACCAGCAACAACTAAAGATACATAACCACCGTGGTGAAATTTATCGATATTCGCAATAAAAAACGATGCCTCTATAACACTATATACCATAACAAATGCTGCAATAATGTACTTGTTAAAGCGTTTTAAAATCATGTAATAAGTAAGTAAAATACTAGTAGCCATCATACACATAACAATAGCTAAACCATACGCAGCTTCCATATTACTTGATTCTTTAAAATGTAAAACAATTAAAATACAACCTAAGCAAAGCATCCAGTTTGTAGAAGGTATGTATAATTGGCCTTTAATTATTGATGGATATTTTACCAAAACACGTGGCCAAAGGTTTAAACGCATGGCTTCGTTTATCATGGTGAAAGATCCTGTGATTAAAGCTTGCGCTGCAATAATTGCAGCCAAAGTAGCAACAACAATACCAATTGGTATAAACCATTGCGGCATCATTAAATAAAAAGGATTTTGAATAAATTCTACTCCGTTTTCAAAGGTTTTTAATTGTATATTGCTGTGTGATAGTAAGTAAGCACCCTGGCCAAAATAATTTAAAATTAAGGTGGTTTTTACAAAAAGCCAGCTGGCACGTATGTTTTTTATTCCACAATGACCTAAATCGCTATACAAAGCTTCGGCACCGGTTGTACATAAAAAAACAAAACCTAAAACGTAAAAACCTTCGGGATGTTCGTTTAAAAGTAAATAAGCGTAATACGGGTTAAAGGCTTTTAATATTTGCGGAAGTTGTACAATTTGTAAAATACCAACCACAGCCAACATACTAAACCATATAAACATGATAGGTCCAAAAAACTTACCAATTGTTTTAGTACCATAACTTTGAAAAAAGAACAAGGCTACAATAACCGCAATTACAAGCGGAATGGTTTGCAAATCGGGGTAATAGATTTTTAATCCTTCTAAGGCCGATGCAATTGAAATAGGTGGCGTAATAATACCATCGGCTAGCATGGCACTACCACCAATTAAAGCAGGTACAATTAACCACTTTTTCTTTAATTTTTTTACTAAGGTGTATAACGAAAAAATTCCACCTTCGCCGTTATTATCGGCTTGTAAAGTTAGCCATACATATTTTATACTGGTTTGTATGGTTAATGTCCAAAGTACACATGAAACGGCTCCAAGAACCAAATTTTCGTTAATAGGTGCGTTTCCAAAAATGGCTTTCATTACGTATAATGGTGATGTACCAATATCGCCATAAATAATACCTAATGTAATTAGTAAAGCACCTGCACTTACTTTGTTTAAGCTGTGTTTAGATTCCACTTAAATTGGATTTTTAATTATAATTAGTTTGTTTTTTTTTGTATTTTTTATATTTTATCCAAAACCACAGGCCTAAAATAAGAATAATTAAAAAAAACGGCCAAAGGTATAAAATATCTATTAACGATTCTACAAAATTTTCAAAACCACCCACAATAGCATTTTTGGTTTTAAACATAAAAGTTCTATCGGGTGCTTTTGCATAAGGTAGTTCTTTAAAAATAGTAAGGGTTATGGTGCTGTAACGCACTTGCCTGTCGTAAAGTTTTAAACGATTTTCCGAAATTTCAATCTCAACACGTATTTGGTTAAGTTTGTCTTCAATTTCTAGAATTTCGGTAACATTTTTTGCTTGTTTAAGTAGCTCTAAATACCTGTTTTCTAATGCGCGTTGGTTTTTTAAACGGGTAGCAACATCTACATAATCGCGAGTAACATCTTCGCGTTTTATTTCTTTTAAATCAAAATAGGTAACATCTTTTTCTAATGAATTAATAAAAGAGTCAAAGTTTTCAGACGGAATGTTTAATTGAAATTCAATTTGTGGGTGGTTGTAAGTAGCATCGGCAATTTCAGAAACCACAAAGCCTTTTAAAGTGTTGGTTTGGGTTAACAGTTTTGCTTTTTCGGCTTGTAAATTAACCACTTGGTATTTTATGTTTGCCGTTTTTATAATTTTTTTAGCAAACATGTTTTCGTTTTCAACGCTAGTAGCAACAGGTTCTTCGGTAGGTGCTTCTTGGGCATCGTACATTTTGCTACTGCTAGGGGGTTCTTCGGGCAATTCAATTTCGGTAACAGCTACTTCTTCAACAGCTACTTCTTCAATAGCTGTGGCAGTATTGTTTTTTTTACAGGCACTAAGTAGTAAACTGTTTAATAATAGCACCCAAAGAATGTATTTTTTCATATACCAAATATTTGTTATACTAAGGTATATTTTAATTACGATATAAAACACATTTATATGCGTTTTATTTTAGGTGGAATTTTTAGTGCGTTTTTTAAATAAATGTTTTTTTTAAAAATATGTTAATTTTTTTAGTATATTTACGCTACAAACAACTGATCTAATGTTTTATTATGACAAAATTGTCTAAAATTTTATGAGTGGGTATTGGCCCTAACCCTTACAGCTTGTACAACCGACAGCGTTTTTAACGACATTGACGCCGAAAACAACAGCCAAAAAACAGGTACTAACAATGATTAATTATGAAAAAAAATATAACGCGTACCATATCTCTTTTTTTACTGTTAATTACCCCCTTAACCAATGCGCAAACTTTTTTTACCGAGGATTTTAATAGTTACCCTAGGTCCTTTAAATACAGTTTATGATAACACCACCCCTGGACATGGGGGGTGGTTGGTTTCAAGAAATGCAAATAGTACAGCAACTGCAATGGTTGCACCAGAAACAGGTAAAGGCAATGTACTTACAATAACTACTACTAGCCTTACACAAGAAGGATTAACTTTTAGGCAAGAACATGGTTTTTTAACTACTTTATGGAACAACCGTACGCCAGGTAATAACATTTTAAAATTTGAATATGAGTTTTATGGAATGGGAACTTTTAATGGTGGAGGTAATATAATATCCAATAGCGCTGTCCCTAATATAATTAGTAACGCGTTTCAGTCGCTTCCTGTTTTTAACCGTATTTTGGGAGGTTATAGAAAAAACCAGTAATACTAACACCCTTATTTTAAAAAATTACAACACCACCGATCCTTTTCCGTACAATATGTGGATTAAGGCAGAGATGTTTGTAGATTACAATGCTAAAAATGTATATTTTTATATACCCACATTAAACTTTCAAGCAACCGCGCCTTTTTATCATAATGAGTTACCTTTTTCTTTAGTTTTTGGTGCAGGAAGTTTAGATGCAACATCTGTAGTAAAAATAGATAATATTAAAGTTTCGGGTTTAAAAACATTGCCATCGTATATATTAAGCGTAAACCAGCAATTGGCTACAAAATTTAATTTGTACCCCAACCCAGCAACAAATGTGGTAAATATTAGCAATGCAGAGAACATGCAGGTAAACCAAATTACGGTGTACAATTTAGCAGGTAAACAAGTAAGCACGCAAGCGTACAACACCCCAACAGAAATACAGCTAAATGTAGCACATTTAGCAAGTGGTACGTATCTATTGTATTTACAAACCGCACAAGGTACAGCAGTTAAAAAATTGGTTAAAAAGTAGTTTTATTTTCTATAGCTTTAAAACAACTTTGCCAAAGTTTGTAACTTTAGCAAAAATTAACAGAAATGCCCTGAATTTTAATAGTTAGGGCGTTTTTTTTATGTTATCAGCAAACTTTTCAAAAAGTTGTTTGGTTTTAGTTTCAATTTCATTAAAAGGCAATCGTTCTTTTGTTTGGTAAAAAAACATCAATACATAGGTTTCTTTTAAATCGTGTAGTAAAAGTTCTTTATTGGTTCGGTAACATTCGCGTAAAACACGTTTAAAATAATTGCGATCTACCGCTTTTTTAAAATATTTTTTAGAAACCGAAACGCCCATTTGCAAAGGCATTTCTAAATCGTTTACAGGTACATAAACCAAACGCAAAGGATATTTGGTAACGGTACGCCCTTCCGAAAAAAGCAAATCAATATACTTTTTCTTTTTAAGCTTTTCGGTTTTAGGGTAGTTGTGGTTCATAAAAATTACTATACGGCAAAAATACTATTTTGTATTGGGTTTGAAACAAAAAAATGATAAACAAAAAAATTATTGTATTTTTACTAATTCATAAAAAACAAAACAACAATGAAACTTCATGCCATTGAAGCGGGTAATTTTAAATTAGATGGTGGCGCTATGTTTGGCGTGGTTCCTAAAGTATTGTGGAACAAAACCAACCCTGCCGATGCCAACAACCAGATTGATTTAGCCGCACGTTGCCTTTTAATTGAAGACGGAAACCGTTTAATGTTAATAGATACCGGAATGGGTAATAAACAATCGGATAAATTTTTTGGATTTTACAACATGTGGGGCGATTTTTCATTAGAAAAATCATTGCACGAAAAAGGCTTTCATAAAGATGATATTACCGATGTGTTTTTAACCCATTTGCATTTTGACCATTGCGGCGGTGCTGTTTCTTGGAATAATACGCGTACAGGTTACCAACCTACATTTAAAAACGCAACGTATTACAGTAACCAAAACCATTGGCAATGGGCAACACAACCAAACCCGCGTGAAAAAGCATCGTTTTTATCCGATAATATTTTGCCTTTACAAGAAAGCGGTCAACTTAAATTTATACAACCAAACAACAATCCAAATACAATAATACCCGAACTTAATTTTGGTGTTTTGTTTGTTGATGGCCATACCGAAAAACAAATGATTCCGCACATAAAATACCAAGACAAAACCATTGTTTTTTGTGCCGATTTATTGCCAACTGCAGGGCATATTCCCTTGCCGTATGTAATGGGTTATGATACCCGTCCATTGCTTACCATGGGCGAAAAAGAACAATTTTTAAATGATGCAGCAGCTAACAATTATTATTTGTTTTTAGAACACGATGCACATAACCCAATTATTACAGTGCAACAAACCGAAAAAGGCGTGCGTTTAAACAACATTTTTGCAATTAACGATATTTTATGATAATGCATTGTAACACATGCACCCATTTAAGTACCAACTATTAAAATAAATTAAGTTTTATCAAATATGAAAATCAATAAATCTATTTACGTATCAGCTTTGGTTGCATTAGCCTTAACAAGCTGTAAAACTGCCCAAACATCTTATTTACAAGATTTAAGCGCTTTAAAACCAATACAATCGGCAGATCATCTTCCAACTAAAAAAGCAACTTTACCAGAAAGTGAATTGCAACGTTGGAGTCATTTAGATATTTTAAAAGATACCGTTCCAGGTATGTCGGTAGATCGTGCTTATAACGAAATCATTAAAAACAAACCAGGGGAAAAAGTTTTAGTTGCCGTAATTGATTCAGGAATTGAGGTAGATCACCCCGATTTAAAAACACAAATGTGGGTTAACCCTAAAGAAGTTGCTGCAAATGGTAAAGACGATGATAAAAACGGTTATATCGATGATATTCATGGATGGAATTTATTGGGCGAAACAAATGAAGAGCAATTAGAATTAACACGTATTGTTTCTCGTGGCGATGATGGAACCGATGAATACAAACGTGCAGTAAAAGAATTAGAAGAGAAACGTGCTGAGTTAGATCCTGTTAAAAAGCAATTGGCTATAATGAGCGATGCGCACGCAAAACTTACAAAATACCTTAAAACAGATAATTACAGCAAAGAAGATTTAGATAAAATTAGTAAAGATGCACCTGCTGATATTGCTAAAGCTAAAAATATTGGTTATATGTTAATATCGCGCGGTAATACAGCTGCCGATGTTATTAAAGATTACAGCGATTACTTAGGTGGACAGTTAGATTATAACTTAAACCCTGATTTTAAAGGGCGTAAAACTGGCGACGATATTTTTGATATTAATGATACAAAATACGGTAATAACGATGTAATGGGTAACCGCGATCATGCGAAACATGGTACACACGTTGCAGGCATCATTGCTCAAACTCGTTTTAACAATGTTGGGGGCGATGGTGTTGCATCAAACAACGTAGAAATCATGTCGGTTCGTGCTGTGCCAGATGGCGATGAGTACGATAAAGATGTTGCTTTGGCAATACGTTACGCAGCAGATAATGGTGCTAAAGTTATTAACGGAAGTTTTGGTAAATATTTTGCACAAAACAGTCAATGGGTTATGGATGCAATTAAATACGCAGCTAAAAAAGATGTGTTAATTGTTGTTGCAGCTGGTAACGATGCGTTAGACTTAAACCCTGAAGGTGAAGAGGTAAAACGTTACCCTAACGACCGTGTTCCGGGAACAACTACCGAAGTAGCAGATAACTTTTTAGTGGTAGGTGCTTTAAACCCAACTTTTGGTGAAAAAATGGTAGCTAATTTCTCTAACTTTGGTAATGTAGATGTTGACGTTTTTGCACCAGGTGTTAAAATTTATGCAACAGTACCACACGCAGGTTATGAATATTTACAAGGTACATCAATGGCATCGCCAAACGCAGCAGGTGTAGCAGCTATGATACGTTCGTACTATCCAAACTTAACAGCTTCACAAGTAAAACAAATCATGAAAGATTCAGGTGTTGCTGTAAACAAACAAGTTATTGTTTCGGGCAATAAAGATGACAAACGCGATTTTAAAGATATTTCAACATCGGGTAAATTTGTAAATCTTTACAACGCTTTAATTATGGCAGATAAAGTTTCTAAAGCAAAAAAATAATTAATATAATTTAGTATTTTAGCTGTTCTCTTTTCGGGAACAGCTTTTTTTATGCAACAACATAAACCTAATATATGAAAAAACTAATATTTTTACTTTTTACCGTTTCGGTTAGTAGTTACGCACAGCATAAAAACCCAAATCCGGGTTACTGGCAACAACATGTTGATTATAAAATGGATGTAACTATGGATGTTGAAAAATTTCAATATTCAGGAACACAAGAATTGGTTTATACCAATAATTCTAACGATACTTTAAAAAAGGTTTTTTACCATTTGTATTTTAACGCTTTTAAGCCGGGTAGTGAAATGGATGCGCGTTTAACTTCAATTTCCGATCCTGATAAACGCATGGTTAAATCGTTTAAAGGTGCCGATGGTATCGAGAAAAAACAAAGTAAAATTGCCGAATTAAAACCAACCGAAATAGGTTTTTTAAATGTTGTTGATTTAAAACAAGACGGTGTTGCCTTAAAAAACAAAGTGGTTGGTACTATTTTAGAAGTTGAATTGGCTAAACCTTTGTTACCAAAAGCAAAAACTACATTTACCATGAAGTTTAATGGGCAAGTACCGGTAATGGTACGCAGAGCCGGTAGAAACTCAGAAGAAGGTGTTGCCCTTTCTATGACGCAGTGGTACCCTAAAATGGCCGAGTTTGATTTTGAAGGTTGGCATGCCGATCCGTATATTGGTCGTGAATTTCACGGTGTTTGGGGAAATTTTGATGTAAAACTAACCCTTGATAAAAACTACACGGTTGGCGCAACTGGTTACTTGCAAAATAAAAACGAAATTGGTCATGGCTATCAAGATGCAGGTGTAAATGTATCAATTCCTAAAAAACAAAAAACATTAACTTGGCATTTTGTGGCGCCAAATGTTCACGATTTTGCTTGGGGTGCCGATCCTAATTTTATTCACGATAAAGTATTAGGTGCTAATAATGTAGAATTGCATTTCTTTTACAAAAACGATTCTTCTATTATTGAAAATTGGAAAAAATTACAACCCGAAACAGTTAAGTTGTTAGATTTTTTTAATAAAAACATTGGTAATTATCCTTACAAACAATATTCGGTAATTCAAGGTGGCGATGGCGGTATGGAATATGCCATGTGTACCTTAATAACCGGCAAACGCAGCTTACCAAGTTTAATTGGCGTTACAGCGCATGAAATGGCACACATGTGGTTTCAACATTTATTGGCAACTAACGAAAGTAAACATGAGTGGATGGACGAAGGTTTTACATCGTTTATATCTGATTTTGCTGTGAACCAAATCATGGATAAAAAAAACCAAGAAGACGAAAATCCGTTTCAAAGTGCCTATGGAAATTATTACTATATGGTTAAGAAAAACGGTCAACAACCTTTATCAACTCATGCAGATCGCTATTCAGACAATATGAATTACGGAATTTCGGCTTACAGTAAAGGGTCGGTTTTTATTACGCAATTAGCTTACGTAATTGGTTGGGACAAAACTTTAGAAACCTTAAAACGTTTTTACCACGATTTTAGCTTTTCGCATCCAACGCCAAACGATTTTAAACGCACTGCCGAACGCGTTTCGGGCGCTGTTTTAGATTGGTATTTAGTAGATTGGACACAAACTACCAACACCATAGATTACGGTGTAAAAAAGGTAGAAGTAAACCAAAACAAAGTAAATGTTACTTTAGAACGCATTGGGCAAATGCCTATGCCTTTAGATGTGTTAGTGATTTATGAGGATGAATCGTCTGAAACATTTTACATACCAAATACGTTAATGCGTTACACAAAGGCAAATCCATATCCAAACATTAGTCGAACTGTTTTAAACGGTTGGGATTGGGCTTATGAAACCTACAATTTTAAATTTGATACCAAAGGCAAAAAAATAAAAACATTGGTTATAGATCCAACACAATTAATGGCCGATGTAAACAAAGCAAACAATTCAAAAGATTTTTAATTTTATACGCAACGATTTATTTCGTTGCGTTTTTTTTAGCTAAAACTTTTAACTTCAATATAAAACCAAACATTATTGCAATAAGTTATAATATTGTTATTAATGTGATAAAAATCATATTTTGTAACTATCTTTGCATAATTAAAATTTAAAAACCAGTAGATCATGATAAAAGTATCAGAATCGGCAGCTAAAAGAGCTAAAATGTTGATGGAAGATGACGGTTTTAACCCTGAAACTGACTTTATTAGAGTAGGCGTGAAAAGCGGCGGCTGCTCGGGTTTAGAATATGAATTAAAATTTGACAAAGCAACTACCGAAAGCGATAAAGTTTTTGAAGACGCCGGTGTAAAAATCGCAGTAGATAAAAAAAGCTTTTTGTATTTAGTAGGTACAACCCTTGAATTTTCAGGCGGATTAAACGGTAAAGGTTTTGTTTTTAACAATCCTAACGCTGCTAGAACCTGTGGTTGCGGCGAAAGTTTTTCGCTTTAAAAAGTACAGTTTTTAAGTTTTAGGTTTTCATGTAATTGATCCAATTTTAACCTAAACCTTAAACTACATTCAATAAACGTATTATGAGTAAATATACCGAAGAAGAATTAAAAAAAGAATTAGAAACGAAGGAATATGAATACGGATTTTATACTAATTTAGAATCTGAAACATTTCCTGTGGGACTAAATGAAGACATTGTTCGTGCCATTTCTAAAAAGAAGGAAGAACCTGAATGGATGACCGAATGGCGCCTAAATGCTTTTCGTGTTTGGAAAGAAATGACCGAGCCTAACTGGGCTAACGTAACCTATGAAAAACCCGATTTTCAGGCAATTTCATATTATTCGGCTCCAAAAGATGTTGATCCTAACAAAACCTTAGAAGATGTAGATCCAGAGCTTTTGGCTATGTACAAAAAGTTAGGTATTTCTTTAGAAGAACAAAAACGAATGAACAACATTGCAATGGATATTGTTGTTGATTCGGTATCAGTAGCAACTACTTTTAAAGAAACTTTAAACGAAAAGGGAATCATTTTTTGTTCTATTTCCGAAGCTATCAAAGAACATCCTGAATTAGTAAAAAAACATTTAGGTACTGTTGTTCCTACAACCGATAATTTTTACGCCGCTTTAAACTCGGCTGTTTTTTCAGATGGATCGTTCTGTTACATTCCAAAAGGCGTTCGTTGCCCAATGGAATTATCAACCTATTTCCGTATTAATCAAGCAGGTACAGGTCAGTTTGAACGTACATTATTAATTGCAGATGAAGGTTCTTACGTATCTTATTTAGAAGGTTGTACTGCACCTAGCCGCGATGAAAACCAATTACACGCAGCCGTTGTAGAATTAATTGCTATGAACGATGCCGAAATTAAATATTCTACCGTTCAAAACTGGTTTCCAGGCGATAAAAATGGTAAGGGTGGTGTTTTTAACTTTGTTACAAAACGAGCTTTGGCCGAAAAAAATGCTAAAATTTCATGGACACAGGTAGAAACCGGTTCGGCAGTAACTTGGAAATATCCATCGTGTATTTTAAAAGGCGATAATTCGGTAGGTGAATTTTATTCAATTGCAGTTACCAACAATTACCAACAAGCCGATACAGGTACCAAAATGATTCATTTAGGTAAAAACACTAAATCAACCATTATATCAAAAGGTATTTCGGCAGGAAAATCGCAAAATTCTTATCGTGGATTGGTGCAAATAGGATCACGTGCCGAAAACGCGCGTAACTTTTCACAATGCGATAGTTTATTAATGGGTAACGAGTGTGGCGCACATACATTTCCGTACATCGAAAGTAAAAATGCAACCGCAAAATTAGAACACGAAGCAACCACAAGTAAAATTGGTGAAGATCAAATTTTCTATTGCAATCAAAGAGGAATTCCAACCGAAACAGCTATTGCCTTAATCGTAAACGGTTTCTCACGCGAGGTTTTAGATAAATTACCAATGGAATTTGCAGTTGAGGCTAAAAAACTATTAGAAATTTCGTTAGAAGGATCGGTGGGATAAGAATTTGCGAATGGTATAATTTGAAAATTTGAGGATGAAGAATTCGGAAAACATAATTGTTAAATTAACTTTTGAATTTGCGTTAGAAATAATTGAATTTTGCGAAATTTTAGAGGCTAATAAAAGATTTGTAATAGCGAATCAGTTGTTAAAATCAGGAACTTCAATTGGTGCGAATGTAAGGGAAGCTCAAAATGCAGAAAGTAAAAACGATTTTATTCATAAATTTAAAATTGCTGCATAAGAAATTGAAGAAACAATTTATTGGTTAGATTTATGTTCCATGAGCAAAAATTATCCGGATTGTACCAACCTAAAAAATCAAATTGAAATCATTTCAAAAATCATTAATAAAATAATAATATCATCAAAAACTAAATAGTCAGAGATACGAATATTTTCAAATTTAAAAATTTTCAAATCTTCAAATAAAAATATATGTTACAAATAAAAAATTTACATGCCTCTGTAGAGGATAAAGAAATATTAAAAGGAATAAACCTTGAAGTAAAAGCTGGCGAAGTACACGCAATCATGGGGCCAAATGGTGCAGGTAAATCTACCTTATCATCGGTAATTGCTGGGAATGAAAATTTTGAAGTTACACAAGGTGAAATTATTTTAGATGGCGAAGATTTAGGTGATTTAGCGCCAGAAGAGCGTGCTCATAAAGGAATCTTTTTATCGTTTCAGTACCCAGTTGAAATTCCAGGTGTATCGGTAACAAACTTTATGAAAACAGCTATTAACGAATCGCGCAAGGCAAACGGATTAGAAGATATGCCTGCGAACGAAATGTTGAAGTTAATTAAAGAAAAATCAGAGTTGTTAGAAATTGATCGTAAATTTTTATCACGTTCATTAAACGAAGGTTTTTCAGGCGGTGAAAAAAAACGTAACGAAATTTTTCAAATGGCCATGTTAAACCCTAAAGTTGCAATTTTAGATGAAACCGATTCTGGTTTAGATATTGATGCTTTACGTATTGTGGCAAATGGAGTTAACAAACTTAAAAACGATAAAAACGCTGTAGTTGTAATTACCCATTACCAACGTTTACTTGATTATATTGTACCCGATTTTGTTCACGTGTTACACGATGGTAAAATTGTAAAAACAGGTGGTAAAGAACTTGCCTTAGAATTAGAAGAAAAAGGATACGATTGGCTTAAATAATTTAGTTTAAATGGTTTAAAGTAAAATTTTTAAGGTTACACACACTTAAATACCAAACTTTAAACTTTAAACAAAAACAAAAAATGGATTTAAAAGAAAAAGTATTATCATCATTTTTAGCATTTGAACAAAAAGTAGATATTAATTCTACCCTACACAATTTGCGTACAGATGCTTTAAAGATTTTTGAAAATAAAGGTTTTCCTACCAAAAAGGAAGAAGCTTGGAAATATACATCGTTAAATGCTGTTTTAGCAAACGATTTTAATATTTTGCCTAAAAATGAATCGGCGGTTGAATGGAAAGACGTTAAAAAATATTTTTTAAACGATGTTGATACCTATAAAGTGGTGTTTATTAACGGCGTTTTTTCATCGCATTTATCTTCAACTACACACGATGGACTAGATGTTTGTTTAATGTCATCGGTTTTAACAAAGCCAAAGTATAAAATGACAATTGATGCGTATTTTAACAAAATAGCTAATTGCAACGATAGTTTAACAAGTTTGAATACGGCGTACGCTTATGAAGGTGCTTATGTAAACATACCAAAATCTAAAGTGGTGCAAAAACCAATTGAAATTTTGTATTTTACAACGGGTACAACTCCAAATTTTGTACAGCCACGCAACTTAATTATTGTAGGCGAAAACGCACATGTACAAATTATAGAGCGCCACCAATCACTTACCGATACGCCTATGTTTACAAACAGCGTAACCGAAATTTTTGCTGCCAAACGCGCCATTGTAGATTATTACAAAATACAAAACGATTTGTTAACTGCCGATTTAGTTGATAATACCTATATCGATCAAAAACAAGAAAGTCGCGCATCAGTTCATACGTTTTCATTTGGTGGTAACATTACGCGTAACAACTTAAATTTCTACCAAAAAGGTGAACGAATCGATTCTACCTTAAAAGGAATAACAATTATTGGCGATAAGCAACATGTTGATCATTATACACTTGTAAATCATGAACAACCTAACTGCGAAAGCCACCAAAATTACAAAGGTATTTATAACGATAGATCAACCGGAGTTTTTAATGGTAAGATTTATGTTGATAAAATTGCTCAAAAAACCGATGCTTTTCAGCAAAACAACAATATTTTGTTAACCGATAAAGCAACTTTAAACACCAAGCCGCAATTAGAAATTTTTGCCGATGATGTAAAATGTTCACACGGTTGTACTATTGGGCAGTTAGATGAAACTGCAATGTTTTATATGCAACAACGTGGAATACCAAAAAAAGAAGCAAAAGCGTTGTTAATGTATGCATTTACCGACGAGGTTTTATCATCGGTAGCAATTCCTGATTTACAATTAAAACTGCAAAAGCTTATTTCTATGAAATTAGGCGTAAATATAGGTTTTGATATTTAATACAAAAATGGCTTCTTTAACAGAAGTCATTTTTTTAGTTTAAAATTTAAAAAGAAACAAGTTTAATAAATTATTGAACTTGTTTTTTATTTCTATTTCTTTCGTTAATAAAAAAGAGCAACATAAAATAATTAAAAAGTAACAACAAAAACACTTTTTTAAGTAGAACAAATTCTACACTTAACACATTTATGGTACTACATGTAATTATAGTTAAGCGTTATATATTTGTTTTTTACATTAAGTAAACCACTAAAAACAAAATATTTAAAGTAAATCAATTGTTCAAACAAGGTAAGTAAAATTGTAAAAACAAATTATTGGGATTTTTGTTTAATACTTTTTATAAATACCATTGATTTACTGCTAGTGAAAGTTGTTGTTCAATTTTTTAAGTATTTAAGATATGGAAAATATGCAAAAAGTTGCAATTGTGGTAGATGATCATGCATTGTTTACAGATTCATTTACCCTTTTGTTAGAAAGATTCGGAAATTTTGATGAGGTTCATGTGTTAAACAACCATGAAGAACGTTTAGATTATTTTTTAAAAAATCCTCGAAAAGAAATTTATTTATTTTTAGATTATTATCTGGAAAACCAATTAGGCATAGAAATTATTGCCGATATACGCCGCATTAACAAAAAAGTTAAAATTGTAATTTTAAGTAGTGTAACACAAGTAGTTGCTATACGTACAATTTTATCGGCTCGTCCTGATGCATTTGTTTCAAAAATTGCTGGTTTTGATGTGGTAATTGAATGTTTAGCAAAATTAAGTAATGGCGAAAACTTTTATTGCCCAATAATAGCCGATATTTTAAAAGAAGCCAACAAAGTAGAAGAAGTTTTGCTTAGCTCACGTGAAATTGAGATTTTAGAATATTTTGCTAAAGGTTATTCAGTAAATCAAACAGCTGAAGAATTTGCGTTAAGCAGACATACAGTTGTATCGCATCGTAGAAAAATGATGAAAAAAACAAGAACAAATTCTATTACCGAGTTGCTATCGTACGTTCGTAAAACAGGTTTAATACTAGATTAAAGTAAAGTTTTGGTGAAATGTTATATTTATATGGTGTAATTTTTTTGTTGTTTTTACTTTACGTATTTCTTTTAATTAAGATTTCACGTTATAAAAAGCAATTAAATAAGAATTTAATTACCATGAAACAATTGCATTTTAATAAACAACAAAAAATAAACGAAGTTGTTTTAAATGAACGTCAAAAATTAGCTCAGAATTTACACGACGACCTAGCTGGAACTTTGTCAGCTTTAAAAAATATTATAAGTTTAGTTGTACTTTCAAATAAAGATGTTTCAATTAATGAACAGCTTGTAAAAGCAAATCAATTAGTTACCAATATGTACTTAAAGGTACGTACACAAAGCCACGAATTGTTTGAAAGTACAACTGAAACTACTCCAAGTTTTAAATCAGAAATTTGCACTTTAGTAGAACAGTTTTTTCCCTTAAGTACATATAACGTTTCTGTTGAAATTGAAAACGAAACCCTTCAATTAATAAACAGTCAAATTCAAACGCAACTAGTAAGTGTTGCACGCGAAGCCTTCACAAATATCGTAAAACACGCATCGGCCAGTTCGGTTCAAATTACAGTTTTTAACAACAATACACATGCTTTTTTTATAATAACCGATAACGGCAAAGGTATGCAAGGTGTTAATTTACAAACTGGTTATGGGTTAAAATCTATAAATAAAAGAGTAGAAAATTTTAACGGTACTCTTCAAACATTAAATTTAACGAATGGTTTTGAGATTAACATTCAAATTCCTTTAAGTTAAATGAACTTTTGATTACTTAGTTTTGAAATGTTGTTTATTTACATTCATTCTAAATTCTGTTTGTAATAACACAATGTTGTTATTTTATATTAGTATCTTTGTATAAATTTTTAAGATTTCTATGAAGTTCGATATAAAAAAAATACGTGCCGATTTTCCTATACTTCACCAAAATATTAACGGAAAGCCTTTGGTGTATTTTGATAATGCAGCAACATCGCAAAAGCCAAAAGTGGTTATTGATGCCGAAGCTAAATATTACAACGAAATTAACGCTAACATTCACCGTGGTGTTCATTATTTAAGTCAGGTTGCAACTGATGCTTATGAGGAATCGCGCTTAAAAATTCAAAAACATCTTAATGCTAAGCATAACTACGAAGTGCTTTTTACGGCGGGTACTACCTTTGGTATCAACTTAGTAGCTAGTGGTTTTGGTTCGTTGTTACAACCTGGTGATGAAGTCATAGTATCGCATTTAGAACATCATTCAAATATAGTACCTTGGCAATTTGCTTGTGAGCGTTCAGGAGCAACTTTAAAAGTAATACCAATGTTACCAAATGGTGCGTTAGATATGGATGCTTATAAAAATTTACTAACTAACAACACAAAAGTTGTAGCAGTAAATCATATTTCAAATGCATTGGGAATTATAAATCCTATAAAATCAATAATAGAACAAGCGCACAAAGTAGGTGCAGCCGTTTTAATTGATGGTGCTCAAGCAACACCACATATTAAACCCGATGTACAAGCTTTAAATTGCGATTTTTATGTTTTTTCGGGCCATAAAATCGGCGGTCCTACTGGTACAGGTGTTTTGTATGGAAAAGAAGAATGGTTAAATAAATTACCTCCTTACCAAGGCGGTGGTGAAATGATAAAAGAAGTAACTTTTGAAAAAACCACTTACGCTTGTTTACCCCATAAATTTGAAGCTGGTACACCTAATATTGCAGGTGGTATTGTTTTAGGTGTTGCAATTGATTATTTAAACCAAATTGGTTTTGATAATATTGCAGCGTATGAACATGAACTGTTAACCTACGGTACCCAACGATTAAACGAAATTGAAGGAATTACATTTTATGGTACTGCTGCAGAGAAAACATCGGTAATATCTTTCAATATAAAAGGTTTACACCCTTACGATGTAGGCGCAATAATTGATAAATTAGGGGTTGCAGTACGTACAGGACACCATTGTGCACAACCTATTATGCAATTTTTTAATATTCCAGGTACCATACGCGCATCGTTTGCGTTTTACAATACAAAAGAAGAAATAGATGTGTTAATTGATGCTTTGAAAAAAGCTCAAATGATGCTAAACTAATTACAATGAATACAATACAACAAATACAAGAAGAAATTATTGACGAGTTTGCAATGTTCGATGATTGGATGCAACGCTATGAATACATTATTGAACTAGGAAAATCATTGCCTTTAATTGATGAAAAGTACAAAATAGAAGAAAATTTAATTCGCGGATGCCAATCAAAAGTATGGTTACATGCCGAATTTAATAACGATAATATAGTTTTTACTGCCGATAGTGATGCCATTTTAACAAAAGGAATCATTGCAGTGCTTATTCGTACGTTTTCAAATCAAAAACCAAACGATATATTAAATGCAAATACCGCTTTTATTGATGAAATTGGTTTAAAAGAACATTTATCGCCAACACGTGCAAACGGTTTAGTATCCATGATTAAACAAATTAAATTATATGCAATCGCCCTTCAACCCAACTAATATAATGGAAGAACAAATAGATATGAATGAATTGGGAGAAAATATTGTTAAAGTTTTAAAAACTATTTTCGATCCCGAAATCCCTGTTGATATTTATGAATTGGGATTAATTTACGATGTTTTTGTAAACGAAAGTTACGAAGTTAAAATTTTAATGACACTTACATCGCCAAACTGCCCAGTAGCCGAAACATTGCCAATGGAAGTTAAAGAAAAAGTAAGCTCTTTAGATAAAGTTAAAGATGTAGAAATTGAACTTACTTTTGACCCACCTTGGGATAAAGATATGATGAGTGAAGAAGCTAAGTTAGAACTAGGAATGCTATAAAAATGACCAACGAAATTGTTAACAAAGTAGCACAAAGTAGTTTAGTTGTTTTTGATTTAGAAGATTATTATCCTGAACAAGAAGCGGTTGTTTTAGATATTTCGCAATGGCTGTTCCAAGGATTTATCTTAAAAGAAAAAGAATTTAGAGCAGCTTTACAAAATTTTGATTTTAGTATATACAACAATAAATTAATAGCATTAACTTGCACAACCGATGCAATTTTACCTTCGTGGGCATTTATGTTAGTAACAGTTTATGTACAACCTTATGCACAAATGGTAAACCAAGGTTCAGTTAACGATTTGTATATTGCTTATTATCAACAATTAATAAATACTATTGATTTTTCAATATATCAAGATCAACCTGTAATTATAAAAGGTTGTTCAAAAAAAGCCATACCAGAAGAGGCATATGTTATGGCTACAAAAAAAATGATGCTATATGCACGCTCTGTAATGTTTGGCGAAGCATGTAGCGCAGTACCAATTTACAAAAGAAAAAAATAGAAATTACGTTATATGAAAAAAATGATTTTTGCAAGCCTACTTTTGGCTTCACAAGCTTATTATGCACAAGATAATCAAGTAAAAACCGATAGCACTTGGTTAAGAAAAGGTACAATTGCAATTTTAGGCAGTCAGTCTAGCTTTTCGCAATGGCAAGCAGGTGGAACAAACAATGTAGCTATTAATGGGGCGTTAAACTACGATTTAAACTACAAAAAAGGCGATTGGCTTTGGGATAACAAACTTATTGCTTCGTACGGTATCAATAAAATTAGCGGACAAGAGCAACGTAAAACCGATGACCGTTTAGACTTGAATTCAGTATTAGGTAAAAAATCAAAAGGATTATGGTATTATTCTGCGTTTTTAAATTTTAAAACCCAATTTGATACCGGTTTAAATCCTGATAATGAACTAGAACGTATTTCACATTTCATGTCGCCTGCATATTTACAAACAGGTTTAGGTATGTTGTGGAAAAAGAATGATAACTTTAAAGTAAATTTTGCACCTGTAACCGCAAGGTTTATTTTTGTACATAAACACTTTACAGAATTTACTGAATCTTTTGGTGTAGAAAAAGGAAAAACTTCTCGTTTTGAATTGGGAGCATCGGTTAATGCATACTACAAAATTAATGTAATGGAGAATTTTTCTGTTGAAAATATTTTAAATCTTTACAGTAATTATTTAGAAGATCCGCAGAATGTTGATGTAGATTACCAATTAAACGCAGTTTTAAAAGTAAATAAATACATTTCAACAAATTTAACCTTCCAAACGCTGTATGATGATAACGCATATAAAGGTTTTCAAACACGTCATACTTTAGGTGTTGGGTTAAATTATATCTTTTAATTTTTTTATATAAAAGTATTTTTCTAAATTTAACGAATTATTATTAATTCATTATTATGTTTAGAAAAATACTTTTCTTTTTGCTATTAACAAATTTAAGTGTTAATGCACAGAAAATAGGTCCAGACTATGATTGTTTTGACATTAATATAACCGATATTGATGTTGATACGCGTTTTGTTCGTGATGCGGGCGATCCCGATATGTACATTGTATGTAAAGACAAAAGAATTGGGGTTACACCTAATTTTCAAACACAATATCTTCGTAAAACAAATATCTACGAAGTAGAACCTATTGCTTACAATCCATATCCTTTAGATCCAGCTATAAACGGTGGAACCGAAGCAAATAATAATGTTTCTTTTCACGATGAAAGAACACCTTGTCCTATAGATTTACCTTTTAAGTTTTGTTTTTTTGATCAAACTTTTGAGCGTATTTTTATTTGGGGTAATGGTGCAGTGAGTTTTACTCAAAACACTCAATGTTCAAATTCAGATTATGTTTCTGCATTAGGAGCTGTTTTTACTGGTCCAATTCCAGGGAATGTAACAAATAACAACTTTCTTAATTCAATATTTGGTTCCTTTCAACACACACATTGGGATCGCTCTAGATATAACCATGGTAGTATAAACTATCAAGTGTATGGAACGGCACCATGTAGAACATTTGTTATAAGTTTCTATCAAATGCCTGCATCAGGTGTTAATGCACAATTCTGTCCCCCCCCAACTCCATTACAAGGTCATCAAATTGTATTACACGAATTAACAAATGTTATAGATGTTAATATTGTTCGTCACGATAACTGTCCTGCTAATAATCCTGGTGAATCTCTTGGAATCATTGGTATCATTAACGCAAACGGTACACAAGGTTATGCGCCACCTAATAGAAACTTAGGAAACTGGGATGCTATTGAAGAATCATGGCGTTTTGCACCAGCAGGTGTTTGTATGTACCGTACACAATGGAATGTTACCGATACAAAAGGAACCGTTTCTGAATTAGATAATTGCGAGGGTGAATTAAGCGTAGTAATAGATGAATTAAAAGATATATCAGCAACTTTAATTGTAGAAA
>JACCDZ010774355.1_pt1 | contig 21191 bp, 22 predicted proteins | sample 7449551 | NCBI WGS metagenome assembly JACCDZ01 (sample SAMN15323452, study PRJNA562643) | freshwater metagenome | isolation source: river surface water | place: USA:Blue River Watershed | collected 2017-08-18
ATCTTTCACACGACCACCACGCATCAATACAGTGGAATATTGTTGCAAATTATGACCTTCACCTGGTATATAAGCCATAATGACTTTTTTATTACTTAGTCTTATTTTTGCAACTTTTCGCAAAGCTGAATTAGGTTTTTTTGGTGTAACAATTACCATTTTCATACAAACCCCTTTTTTCTGCGGACATGCTTCCAAAGCACGTGTTCTCTTTCTTGAGATTTTTTTTCTTCGTCTATCTTTTTTTAATTGATTAAATGTAGCCATTGTTTTTTATTACCCTCGCATCAAATGAGCCTGTTCAATTAAAATGTTTCCTCTCAACCGATAGTAGACTACAAGAATGGCTAATCCTATAGCTGACTCAGCTGCCGCAACAGTTAAAATTAATAAAGCAAACATTTGACCCACAATATCATCAATTGAATTCGAAAAAATAACAAAATTAAGATTAATAGCTAAAAGCATAAGCTCAATAGACATTAAAACTATCAAAATATTTTTTCGATTTAGCACTATTCCAAACAATCCAATAAAAAATAGTAATGTACTTACAGTTAAGTAATTTTTCATCAACCTTTTCAATACTATAACATTAAAGTAAAAGAAATAGGCGTATTGGGATTTGAACCCAAGGCCATTGGATTAAAAGTCCAGTGCTCTACCAACTGAGCTATACACCTGTTTTTATCTCTACTCAGTGAACAAAAATGCATAATTTATTTAACTACACAGACCATAATATATCACATACAGATATTCTTTTTAAGAATAACAATTAAATTGATTCCTCAATACAACACTAAAGGAGAAAGTTTCTTCTATTAAACTGCTACTTAAAAAAACATTTGAATCAATTAAAATAAACGCGCATTTAATTATAATACGAGAACAGATAAATATATTAATAAAAAGATATCAAAAACCAAAAGAAGTTGTTTATACGTATTTTGTATTAAAATAATAAAAAATAAAAACATCTACAACCCTAGTGTTGTTTTCTTTAAAAACCCACTTTTCTTTCAACATTGTTTTTTTTAAAATCCAAAAGAAGCTAATTTATTTTTATCTCCTCCAAAAAATAAATGTTTACATGAATGAAAGTTATCATGTAACTTATTTTGTAAAGATTTTTTAAATAAATTATCTAAACTGGAATGACTCACAGAAAAAATAAAGTGAATTAATTTTTTCCTTGTTTTTAAAGTTGTTGCTAAAACTGGTAACAACTTTTTTAATACAATAAAATAAAAACTTAAAAAAATAATTAAAAACCAAAAGATTTGATTAAAAAAAGTAACATTATCAAATTGAGGCATTTTTAAAAGAAAATAGGACTCGAACCTATGAAAAGCAATGGTACTATATTGCCGCCTTAACCCACTCAGCCATTTCTTCTGAGAACTAACTACTTATAGGGCACTTAAATTTTTTTTTTGTCTTAATTTTATGATAAATTGCTTAACCTTAATTGAAATTCTCACAACCTTCAGAATCCATATCAACGCTAAGATTTGATACATCTGATTCTGCTAACAAAGTTTTAAAGCAATAATCACTCAATCGTCGACCAAATTTTAAATTTGAAGGATCAAACTTCAATTTAAAGTACAACTCTAAGCGAACACTATCCAAGGGTATACTATACTTACTGCCCCCTTCAGCTACTATTAAAGTTTGCCCGTACTCACAAGCTAGTTTATCAGCTTCGGACAGAACAAAGTCCGTATAATAGCCGGCTTTCTCTAGCAATTGCACATAGAGAGTCACCCTAATTCTCAACCCCCGAATTTCTTTTTTTTTTTGGACCAGAATATAAAAAACTGGATTTAAAAGCAATAAATATTCCTTTTAAAGGAATTAATATAGAATAAAATTTTATTCGCATATTCATATACATTTTATGAAAAAATTTATATAATCTGATAAAGTTAGTACTTTTTAGCTTAAAAACTTTTTCTTTTTCTTCCACCAAAAGCCTATCAACGTGGTGATCTTCCACGATATTTGTTACTGAAAATTAATCTTAAGAATAGATTCTTACTTATATGCTTTCAGCAATTATCTAATATGAATGTAGCTTTCCAGCCGTGCCTTTTGTAAGACAACTGGGATACCATGGATTCACTTTTCCCGATCCTCTCGTACTAGGGTCTAAGTCTCTCAATTTTTCATCCGTCTACAGTAGATAGGGACCGAACTGTCTCACGACGTTCTAAACCCAGCTCATGTTGCATCTTCATCGGCGAACAGCCGAACCCTTGGAACCACCTTCAGCTCCAGGACATGCAAAGCCGACATCGAGGTGCCAAACAACTCCGTCGATAGGGACTCTTAAGAGTTATCAGCCTGTTATCCCTGGCGTACCTTTTATCCTTTGAGCGATGGTCCTTCCACACAGAACCACCGGATCACTATGATCAACTTTCGTTCCTGCTCGATTTGTCAATCTTGCAGTCAAGCAAGCTTATACCATTATACTCTACTTGGGGTTTAATCCAATGAGCCTACCTTATATAAGCCTCCGTTACTTTTTAGGCAATTATGTTAATCTTTTTTTTCGAGGTAATGGTATTTTATACCACATAGAATCGTGAATATAGGGTTGTATTATTTCTACAAAACGGTCAAAAGAATAACCAGAAATATATATTTGATATCATTCCTTTTGATTGTTTCGATTTTACCGAACCATCATCCATAAACCAATATGCCAAAGATACAGGTGTTAAAAAACGACCTCTATTTCGACAGACTTGTTTACGACCTTTATTGTCATAAAAGTACCGACCATAAAAACGAAAACTTACCGAAAAACGTGTTGAAAAAGCCCAACAACCATTTGATTTTTGATAAGGTTGTGCTCCAGAACAAGTATTAAAAATTTCAAACAAATGAAACAAATATGATTTGTGAAAATTACTTTGTTCAAATTTGAACCGAAATGTAATACCCTTTGTTGAGGTTTCCGCATGCGCGTCCCCCAAAAGGGTACCTATAATAACTTCCCTTTGAAATTTTGTTAAAACAAACTTTGCTTTTTTTTTCATTCTATTTTGTAACCTCTAAAGACCCCTTTAAAATAAGGCTTTACATCGCTGTAAAGTTCAGACTATATCATCATCCTCAATCTATTATTACAAGGATGCTTGGCGTGTAGTCGTTGAGGATCCTACTAAAGAAACTTAGTCTCTCGTTGGTTTCCTGCTGATTCTCCGCACTTAAAGATTATTACAATTAATTATTGTACTTTAAGATACTACAATTTGTATAAACACATGAACGGACACAGGTGTTTACCAAATACGGACGTTCCAGCATATAGCCAAGTCATTTTTATATCATGTTACCACAATACCACCCCAATTTAAGGTTGCCGCCCCAGCCAAACTACCTAATATACATTGTTTTCCTAAAATGTGGAATGAGCTTGAAAAAAGTTTACGAGTGGTTTTCCAAGATTGCTTACGCTCCCACCTAGACTAGACAAAAATTTTTTTCTTGCAATGTATAAACATAGTAAAGGTGCACAGGGTCTTTCCGTCTAGCTGTAGATAATCCGCATCTGCACGGATATTTCAATTTCATTGAGTGTATGGTAGAGACAGTGGGGAAGTCGTTACACCATTCATGCAGGTCGGAACTTACCCGACAAGGAATTTCGCTCAATTTTCTCCCTTCTCTTCTCGAAAAGGGTTGGACTCTATCTTAAATTTTTCAGCTTTTATTTTTCGAATTTTTATTAATCCTTCTGGCTCTAAATGTTTTTTTTCTTTCATTAACCTGATCACTTTACAAAATTTTAAAAAGTCAACTTTTTTTAAAGATTTTAATTGATGCTTTTCAAAAAAAGGAACAATAATTTTGGAGAGATGAGTCAAATCACGAACACGATAACACATTCGATCCCCATGATTTTTACGAACTACTCCACAGCCAAAAAAAGATTTTATATTATAAAGTAATTTCACATCACGTTCATGTTGAACAATTACAAATTCCGGAAGAACTTGAAAACCTAATTTTAAAGTGTTATTTTTACTTATGCCAATATGAAAACAACCTTCTCCATCAACAAAGCCTACTATCCATTGTGCTTCTAGTTTCATCATTTATTTAATGTTTTTGTTACGAATAATATCTATATATAAATATTGAATTAAAATATATTTTTTGCCAAAAAATTTCCAAACATATAGTCTCTGAGGACCCTACTAAAGAAAGTTAATTTCTCCTTGGTTTCCTGCTGATTGCCTCCCTGTCTTAAACGATTTTTACTTTCTAAACTATCGAATTAGTTTTTAGATGAGTACGTTAAGCTTTTGAAGGGATTCCAGCATAGAGTTTGGTTTTACAAAGGCAACTTATTCACCTTTGGACCGTCAGAGTTACAGCCGCCGTTTACTGGGACTTAAGTTTGAAGCTAAAACCTCTCCCCTTAATCTTGCAGCACCGGGCAGGTGTCAGCCCCTATACATCTTCTTACGAATTAGCAGAGACCTGTGTTTTTATTAAACAGTCGCTACCCCCGATTCTGTGCCAAATAAAAAAGATTTCTCTTTTTTAATCACTCCTCCTCCCGAAGTTACAGAGCCATTTTGCCGAGTTCCTTTACCATACTTCTCTCAAACGCCTTAGTTTACTCAACCCATCCACCTGTGTCGGTTTCCAGTACGGTTTTTTCAAAAAAGCTTTTTCCTGAAAAGAATAAAATACAATTAAATTAACTTTTTTAATTAACTATATCCTTTTTCTTTTGTCACTTTTTTTAGATTTTATTTCAATACCCATTAAACAGAGCTTACGCCATATTCTTAGGGACCGTCTTTTTCGACGAAGATTTATTTCACATAGAAAACCTTGGATTTACGGCGAAAATGATTTTTTTTCATTGTTTGTCACTACTTATGTCAGTATTCTCACTTTTGATATTTCCATTAATTTTTACAAATTAATTTCTAGCAAAATACAAGATGTTCCGCTACCATTAATATAATTTGTTAATTCGGCATATGCTATAGTCCCATACATTTTCAACGCAAAAAGATTCAACACAAAAGCTGTTACGCTATTATGATAAGCTGGCTGCTTCCAAGCCTACTATAGAAGTGTTTCTACCCTCTCACTTTTTTTCAACTAAAACATAATTTTAGGACCTTATTAAACAATCTGGGCTGTTTCCCTTTTGACTATGAACCTTAGCGCACATAGTCCGTCTACACAAAAAATAAAAAATCTATTCGGAGTTTCTTTAAGTTCAGTAAAGTCCGAAGACCCCCATCGCCTATAGAGTGCTCTACCTTAATTTTTCTTATTTGAATGGTCTACTTAAATAGATTTCGCGGAAAACCAGCTATCTCTAAGTTTGATTAGCCTTTCACCCCTAACCACAAATCATCCCAGTATTCTTCAACATACACGAGTTCGGTCCTCCAACAGACGTTGCCGCCCCATTTTCAACCTGTTCATGGTTAGATCACTTAGTTTCGGGTTTTTTTCTCAAAACTTTTCTGTTTTTTTACGCCTAATTTTTTTAATTTAAGCTTGCCTTGAAGAAAAACTCACTGACCCATTATGCAAAAGGTATGTTGTCGCTTTTAAAAGCTTCAACCGTTAATAAACATTGAATTTTAATTCTCGCTCTCGAAAGTCCTATCTTCCAACTTTCCCTCACGGTACTTGTTCACTATAGATACTAAAGATCTTATTTAGGTTTTGAGGGTGGTACCCCAATCTTTAAACAAAATATTCTTGTTTTGTTCGACTTAAGCAAAATTCAAATAAAAAGTTACAGGACTTATAACCCTCTTTGATTCATCTTTTTAATTTTGATTTGCGCAAACCTAAAATTGCTTTCACTCACCATTACTTACAATATCTCGGTTGATTTCTTTTAAAGACTACTTAGATGTTTCAGTTCGTCTTTTTTTTTCTTTAATTTTTAAAACTAAAAATTATTTCTACAAATGAGTTTTCTCTTGTGGAACGAAAACAATTAAAAATATCAAACTGACGATTTTTCATTTTTCTTTACGTGATTCTATCACGTCCACCAATTCTTTAGTTCCAGTTAGCCCTTCAATGCTTTATTTAATTTCTTTTATTAAAATATTATTTATGATCAGAAATACCAAGGGTATTTTTATCTTTTTTAGCTGATCATTGATTAAACATTTTTTGTTTCAAAAAGCTATCTAAGATTTTTACAGTATTACTTTATTCTTAAATTTACTAGATATTCCCCAAAGGCGTAGTATATTATTGGTAATGCAATAAAAATTACTGGAAAATAAATAGTTAGATTATTAATAAAAAGCAAACACGCACAAGGTATTTCTCTTTCGGAATGACTATTTATTTGTTTTTTTTACTTTTTTTTTATTCTTTTTCACATCCACCAAATGAAGGAGTATTAACACAAAACACCAAAATAAAAATACTCCATTAAACTAACAGTAGTAAAACCTTGTAAAACTCGTTTTTCAACTACTATATCTACTTCAAAAAGTATTATACTTTTTTAATACGACATACCCATTCTTTTATCTTTCCTTTTCCCATCTTAACTTCCGTAGGGGGACATGCTTCCAATGCACGTGTTCTCTTTCTTGTAGGTTGGATTTTATGTAAATAATGATAATGTAGCAACAAATGTGTTCAACTCAGGACCTATGCCTGAAAGGATCTGATAACTTAACTCCAGACCCTCATTAGGTAATGAAGGAAAAGACATATCAGGTACTGAGTAACCCATAATTTTATTTACAAGGTTTTGTTGCTCAAATACCTTTATGCAGGAGTGACGTGGGAAATCTGGGAAGTCACCATCAGCCGCTCTTACCCAATTCTCACCCTGCAGAGAATGTAGGAGCTTACCAGTATTGTGAAAGACTTGTAAACGTTTAGAATAGCTTAAAAGACTTCTTACATCGTCCCGATAGCTATACGGATTTCGAAGTATTGTCCACAATTGCCTACATTTGGTACTAGACTCTGCAACGATGTTTTCCTCTTGTAATGTATTATAATAAGTCTCATAAATGCCGTCACCTAATTTTTCCTCAACACATAGGGTATCAAACGTGTTCTCCAACGCTTCCATTAACTGGTAGCGTGAAGTACGCAATAATTGGTAATTTTCAACTTGATGGCCAGGGTGGTACCCTTGAAAAAAGGGCATACGCTCCTTTTGTTCGGCAGGGTTGATAATTCCCAAAACCTTTAAATTAGGTTTCATAAAATCAAACTCCCGGTAAAAGTCAAAATGCCCATCTTCATAGGGGTCTGGATCCTCTATTTGGGCTAGAAGATCCCCACCACCGGCCACAAAACGTGTTCCTGCAGGAAGCAACCGAAGTGGCTGGTTGTAGAACATATGACATGCTCTCGTGGTACTTACCATTCTACTTATCATTTTGTTTTTCATTTTCTTCACTACTTTGAAGGATCTAACCTTCTTAGAATTTATTAAGTTTAAAGCAAACATTTATTACGAGAAAAACGGGATTCGAACCCGCGACTTTTGGCGTGACAGGCCAACACTCTAACCACTGAGTTACTTTCCCTACAAAATAACAACTAACCATTTTTTTATTGTCCTTTAACAAAGTTCCTTTACTAACTCGAATAATTTCTTAAAAAGATTTACTTTGTTTTATTACGATAGAGAAGAATTTAACAAACTTGACACATAAATTTTTTATCATTATTTCATTATCAAGCTTATTTGAAATTCAGGATTTTCTTATATCTTATAAACCATAATCAATAGATGTACCAACAATAAACTCATTTTCAGAAAAGCATTTATAAATATTCTATAACTCTCTCCAAACCCTACTATTATATAAATGTCATCTTTATTTTTTTTTTTTACAAATTAGGAAAAAATAATGTTAGCACAAACAAAAACAAATTAAAAATCGTTTTTTCTTTCTATTAAGCTGCCACTCAAAAAAATAAATCTAAAATAAGAATTTAAATAGAATTATTATAAAGTATAAAGACAAAATTATTAAAAACTAAAAGGAAGTTATTTTTATATATTTTATATACAAATCATAGAAAAGAAAAACACTTACAGCTATTAAAACACGAAAAAAAATACTTACTATATATAATTTTTAAATTTATTTTAATTTTTTTAACAGATTATTTAAAAACATAACTAGAACAAAAAGAAGCTAAAAATTGTTTTTGTTTCTATTAAACAACTACTTAAATAAAATATTTTTCAAATCTATAAATTTATAAAAAAATACAAAAAACCAAAATAAGATTACTCAATTAAAAAACTTTTAGTCGTCATTTTAAACAACTTACAAACAAAAATAACAAATTTAATGTTTCCTACACAAAAAAAAATTTTTTTTTTAAAATGAAACCTACATCATTATCTTTTATAAGCGATTAATTTAAAACTTTTCAAATTTCGTTAAAGTTTAATCAAAAATGTTATTAAGGTAGAAACCCCTTATCAGTCTTACCAACCGATCTTAAACTTAAAAATAGAGCCATCTAGTAAGTAATTTAGTAGTATTTAATTAGACAGAACCTCACTAAGAAAATGTATTACTACAGAATTTAATTTTGCCTAGCTAATGGTTTAAACTTTTAAAAAAGAAACCTTAAATATATATTATGTCAATCTTTTCAATTTTAACTAAACATATTGATAACATTCTATATGATTTCTTAAATAAAAATTAAAAAAATTTTATTTTTATCTTATATCATAACGATACCATAATAATTAAATAAATTGTTTTCTTTCTATTAAGCTACCAATTAAAAATAAAAAATTTATTTTAATTAAAAACGAAAATTAAGTTGACCTATACATTTTTTATTATACTATTTTATCACATTTCAAATTTATTATTTTTTAGACACACTTTTTACGAGAAAAACGGGATTCGAACCCGCGACTTTTAGCATGACAGCCCAACACTCTAACTACTGAGTTATTCTTTCCCCACAATATTTTAGTTTATGATAATACCTTTTTTTTAATTTTTTTAGAAAGCCATACTTTTACACCAAAGCTCCCAAACAATGTTACAACTTGCCTATAATGAAAATCTACAGGTATCGCAAGTGTTTGTAAACATATCTGACCTTGTTGAAGAACAATAGTTTTAGTACGCGGGCGTTTATTAAATCGACCTATAATCATTATTCTCATACCACTTAAACCACAAAGATCAGAAGGTAGTCTTCTAAAAAAGATAGCCATAGCTTTTTTCAGAAATTTTATGATTACTATTTGTTTACGAGTGGTTTCCAAAAGTCGACTTATAAGCTTAGTTAAAAGAATAGCATTTCCAAAGCTAAACAGTAAAAAAGACAAAAATAAAATTTCCAAACTTTCTTTAAAAAAAGGCTTAAAATTTTTATTTCTTTTAAAAGAAATAAGTGGTTTTGTAGCTTTTTTCTTAAAAAGTTTAAAAATAGGTAAAAATTTTAGTTGGGTACTAAAATACCTAATTTTTATTTGTTCTATACCTAGAAAACGCTGTAAAAATTCACACAAATATTTATTTAATTTTAAAAAATTTAACGATTTTATTTTTTTAGAAGTATCTAAAAATTTAATACTATTAAATTGATGAAAATTAAAAATAAACTTTTGTGTTTTTAATAACCTTTTTAGTTTGAAAATTTTTACTCTCAATAATTTTGGCACGAAAGATTTTTTCAGTACACTTAAAATTGATAATTTTGTTTTTCTTTTTAATAAATATTTTTTCCTTTGTTTAAAAATTATAAAAAATAACAAGCGCCGTTCATAATATAAAATTTGATTTAAATTTAATTTTTTTTTTTTTAAAAGTTTTTTACACTTTTTAGACTCTCCATAGTAGAAAGTTGAATTAGGTTTGCTCCGGAATTTATATTTTTTTGCGAATTTCTTATAAAAATTTTCGTTTTTTAATCCTAAGTAAGAAGACTTAATATTTTTATATTGTTTTTTTTTTAAAGAAGTTATACATCTTAATTCAAAGCGAGAAGACTCTAATATAGCATTTAAACGTTCTTTATTAATAATTTTATTTTTATTTTTTTGTTTTAATTTTCTCTTAAATGCAAAATATTTTATTTGTGGAAATAATTTTTTCCTTTTTTGTTTCTTCTCTTCTCTTTGTTCTTCGTGTTCTTCCTCCTTTTTGTTTTCTTCATCTAATTCCTTTAAATACTCCAGATCATTAAAACTAGTTAAAAAAGGTCTAACATACTTTAAACGTTTTAGTTCATATTTGCTTTTCAATTTTTTGAAAATTTTTGTCACCCATAAAGCTTTTGAACGTTTAATTAAAAAAACACTAAAATATAAGTCTAAATTCAACACTACTTGTTGAGACGTGCGCTCCAAACTGCTTGATTTAAGAATTATCCCCTTTGTATTTAAAAACGAGATTAGAAATTTTCTAATTTTTAAATCTTGAGATAAAAATTGGGAATATTTATCAAATTTTGAAAACCATACAGCCGGTTGAGGATTTTTGTGTGGTTGGCGAAAAATTATACAATTGACTTTTTGACCCATTAATTATTTTTTTTTTTTTTTCTTTTTTTTTTTCTTAAATTCAAACCGCGCTCGAGTCCAAACAAATTCACCTAACTTGTGACCAATCATTTCATCAGAAATATAAAGTTTCATAAAATTTTTTCCATTATGCACTTTTAAATGCATACCTATTAAGTTAGAAGTAATTACACAAGATCTACTCCAAGTTTTATGGCTAGCTCTTTTCTTCTTTGAAAGGATTTTAAACTTTTTTAAAAAAGAAAAACAATTCATGGATTCTATTATTTATTTTTTATATTTTTTCGAGAAACAACTACAAATTTATTAAATGAACGAGTTGTTTTAGGACCTCTCGCAGGTTTTCCCCAAGGTGTTACTGAAGGGCGACCACCTGATGTCTTCCCTTCCCCTCCACCATGAGGATGATCTACAGGATTCATAGCAACTCCTCGAACTCGAGGACGTTTACCTTTCCACCGAGACCGGCCAGCTTTACCTAAACGTATCAATTTCACATTCTCGTTAGACACAACACCTAAAGTTGCAACTGCTGTTACAGGAACTAAACGCTGTTCACCAGAACGGAATCGAATACGACCATATCCTTTTGCTTTTTGTATTAATTGAGCATACATTCCTGCCGCACGAACATAAACTGCTTTACCTTTTTCTTTGAGACAAACATTATGTATCAAACTACCTACAGGAATTTTAGATAAAGGTAATGCATGGCCTAATCTAATATCTGCATTTATTCCAGATTTTATTATAGAACCTGGAATTAAATTTTTAGGTGCTAAAATATATGAAAATGTATTTGAAGTTTTATCATACACACGACTTAAAAACGCTCTTCTATATGGATCATATTCTAAGCCTTGCACAATACCACAAAGGTCTTTTCTATAGAAATCTAAAAACCTATACAACTTTTTATGACCTCCCCCTCGACGACCTATAGTAATACTACCCGTATTATTTCGACCACTTCTAATTGGTAATCGATCCACAAGATTTTTTAGATACTTTTTAGACCAAAACGCAGGCTTTTTGATTAATTTTAACCCTCTTGTTGAAGATGTTATAGGTTTTATGTTTTTAAAAACTTTTGTATCCATTTTACACTGTTTTAAAAATCAAACCAAAAGACCAAGGACTTTTAAAGTCAAAAGATCTAAATTCTTGTGTCAATTCTATTGATTGACTAACAACTCGTTTTAATTTTTCATCATAACTGACTTCCACATAACCAGTTAATGGAAAATCTTTACGAAGTGGATGGCCCTGGAACCCATAATCTGTTAATATTCTCCTTAAATCCGGATGATTTTTGAAAAATATTCCATACATATCCCAAATTTCCCTTTCCCACCAATTTGCACTTGGATAAATTGAACTTATCGACATTAACGATATGATTTCACTGACAAAAGTTTTCACACGCAATCGACGATTATAATGAAAACTTAAGATTTCATAAGCAATTTCAAAACGATTTTTTCGTTCTGGATAATCTGTTCCTGAAATTGAACTTATAGAGGTAAATTGACATAACAAATGATTTTTTAAAAAAGTTATAAACTTTTCTACATTTTCACTTGTTACTGTTAATATGATTTCATTTTTTAACCCTTTTATATTTTTTAAAGGTATCAACTTTTTCAATTGAGTTATAAAATAATTTTCTAACATGATAACTGTTTTTTTTCACTAAACCATAAAAAACTTTTTCTTTCTATTAAACTATCAGTCAAACGTAATAGTTTATAAAAAAAAAAATTATTCCCACTCTAAAGCCCCAACTCTCCAAGCATACAAAAAACCAAGAGCTAACTCTACAATAAAATCAATCATTGTCCAAAATCCCCAAGAAGTTAAATGACTAAGAGAAATAACCCATGGAAAAAAAAATACCGCTTCTAAATCAAAAATTATGAAAAGAATGGCTACAAGATAAAACCGAACATCAAAAGTATTTCGTGCATCCTCATAAGGATCAAATCCACACTCATAGGAAGATAATTTTTCTGCATCAGGATTTTGAACAGCTAAGACATAAGATAAACCAAATATTATGACTGATAAAGCCATACTAACAAATAAACTTATCCATATTACAAAATACTCTTCATAAAAAAGTGTAGTCATCATTTGATTTTATTTTAATAATTTATTAGCAACCACCCCACCAATAAATACTAACAAAAAGAAAAAGCCACACTACATCAACAAAATGCCAGTACCATGCAGCCGCTTCAAAACCAAAATGGTGTTCTACGGTAAAATGATAATTATAAAGCCTTGCCGCACATACAATAAGAAAACAGGTTCCTACAAATACATGAAATCCATGGAAACCTGTGGCCATGTAAAAGACAGAACCATAAATACCATCAGACATTGCAAAACCTGCATGATAATATTCATAAACTTGAAAGCTTGTAAAATATACAGCATAAATTATTGTATAAACTAAAGAACTTAAAGCGTCCTCACGTTTATTATGTATAATAGCTTCATGCGCCCATGTTACTGTTGCTCCAGAAGTTAAAAGAATTATGGTATTCAAAAAAGGAATACCCCATGGTGACATAACTTCTATAGCTTTAGGAGGCCATACCCCACCTATTTCAGGTACAGGAGCTAAACTAGAATGGAAAAATGCCCAAAAAAATGCTAGAAAAAACATTACTTCTGAAACAATAAATAACAACATTCCCATTCTCAACCCTGTTTGTACAGCTTTAGTATGTTGGCCTTCAAAAGTACCTTCTCTAACAATGTCTCGCCACCATGTATACATTACAAAAAGTAAGAAAAAAAATCCTGTTAAAAGCAGATAGCCTCCCCCATTATAATTGTGCATATATAAAACCCCACCACTTGTCAAAGTGAAAGCAGCAAATGCAGCTACTAAAGGCCATGGACTAGGATCCACCAAATGAAAAGGATGTTTTTGAGTGTTTTTTTTTATTAACTCTGACATAACAAAAAACTAAAGTTCGTTAACTACTAGTATAAACCTTAACTTTCTCTAACTTAATAGCTTTTCCTTCAAAGATACCTGAGAAAGGTACCAAAAAAATAAAAAAAAGGAAATAATAAACTGTGGCTATCATTCCCAAAGTTGTATAAGGTTCCTCAACAGGTTTTTGACCTACCCACCCTAAAAAGATAAAATCAAAAAATAAAAACCAATATGCTTGAGCATAAAATGGTCGAAAAGCTGTACTTCTTATTTTCGAAGTATTTAAAAACGGTAGAACTAAAAGCAAAACTATTGCTCCACCCATAGCTACAACACCTCCTAATTTATGTGGCACAGATCGAAGAATAGCATAAAATGGTAAAAAATACCATTCCGGCACAATATGTGCAGGTGTTGCTATCGGATCCGCTGGTATATAATTATCTGGATGATTTAGCTCATTAGGGAAAAAGTATAAAAAAACAGAAAAAACTATCAATAAAATGAAAAAACTAAATAAATCTTTTACATAAAAATAAGGATAAAAAGATATCTTATCTCCATAATACTCTACTCCTAGAGGATTATTTGATCCAACTTCATGTAAAAGAGCTAAATGTATAATAGTAGCTCCTGCTATAACAAAAGGTAAAGTGTAATGTAAACTAAAAAATCGATTAAGAGTAGGATTATTTACAGAAAATCCGCCCCATAACCACTCTACTATTTCTTGCCCTATAAAAGGTATTGTTGAAAACAAATTTGTAATAACTGTAGCTCCCCAAAAGCTCATTTGACCCCAAGGAAGAACATAACCCATGAAAGCTGTAGCCATCATCAAGATGAAGATAACAACCCCAGAGATCCATAGTTGATGTCTTGGATACATATAAGACCCATAATATAATCCTCGAAAAATGTGGCTATAAACAACAATAAAGAACATAGATGCTCCGTTAGCATGAATATAACGGATTATCCACCCATATTTTACATTTCGCATAATATGCTCAATACTATAAAAAGCATATTCCATTTTAGGACAGTAATGCATAGCTAAGAATATCCCTGTAATCATTTGAATACCTAACATTATACCTGCAGCTGACCCAAAACTCCACATATAATTCAAATTTCTAGGTGTGGGATAATCAATAATATGACCATTTAAAATACTTGTTAAAAAATAGTTGTTCCACCGCCAACACATCACGAATTTATTTAAATAGTTTTTTAACCTTCTTTTTTTTTATTCTTTTTTAATTTATTTTCTACTAATGTTTTAAAATTGAACCATAAAACAAAAATTTTGGATAAGATTAATTTTATATCTCCAAATAAAAGAAAAAGGACAAAAATTAATAACAAAATCTGACTAAAACTTATCATAATATATTACAATATAAATACAAATTTTTAGATTTTTTTATTATAAAAGGTTAATAATTTCAAAAATATATTTATCTGTGAGGAATTAGATAGATTAAATATAAGAGAAACTGTCATTTTAGGCATTTCTTGTAAATATTCATAAGTTTTTTCTAATTCTTTAAATAAATATACATTATCAATAAAAAAGCTGACTACATTTTTTTTCAAAGTATATGAAAAATTTTTCATACGAGGCTTAACATACAAAATAAATTTTTCTAAAAAAATAAATTTATTCTTCTTATATAAATCTACTTTGCAATTTATTGCAACCCCAGATTTTACTTTTAATTGTATATAAAAACGTTTTTGTCGCCATACATAAGGTTTTTGTTCAGCTATTAAAAATGAGGCTGTTACTAAAGGTAACAAATTTTTTAACGAAGTTTCAGTTAAACTAAAACGAATAATTATTTTTTTTAAACAAATTATTTCTAAAGTATTAGTATATAAAAATTTAGTTAAAAAATCTTGATTCAAAAATCTTGTATAATATTGTAAAAGTAACATTTAAATACTACCACTTGATAAAGAAACTAATTTTGTATATTTTGATAACCTTATTTCTTTAGAAATTGGACCTAATATTCTTGTTGCATAAGGTTTAGATCTATTACCTAAAACCACTGCAGCATTTTCTTTCCATTTTACATGTGTGTAATTAGCTCGTTTTATAGTTGATTTTACACGCACAATTACTGCACGTAATACATCACCTTCTTTTATTTTTATTTTTTTTTTCTTATGTTGTTTTACACGCCTAACGGAAACTATTATTAAGTCACCTATTTCAGCATATTTTCTCCTAAATCCACCTAAAACTTTTATACATTTTACTTTTTTTGCGCCTGAATTATCGCAAACTCTAAACAAACTTTGCATTTGTAACATTTTTTTTTATTTTATTAAGAAAATAGAATTATGTTTTTTACGTAAAATTTGTTTAAAAACAGATTGATGTTTAGCTTTTTGTGAAAAATTAAGAGTCAACACAATGGCTCCTATCATAGCCACGAGTAAAATAATACCTGCAATTAAAAAATAAAAAAAATAATAGGTATACAAAAGTTGACCTAACATTTCAACATTTGTAATACTATCTAAAGAACTTAACCACTGAGTATAACCTTCAGTGTTTTGAATTGTCAAAACAAAATTATCCTGAAAAGTTAAAAAAATTTCTAAAAAAAACACAATACCTAAAAAAGAGCCGATAGGTAAATAAACTAAGAAATCTTTTTCATGTTTGTTTATTTTTATATCAAGCATCATAACTACAAAAAGAAAAAGAACAGCTATAGCACCAACATAAACAAGAATAAACAACAGAGAAATAAATTCAATTTCTAAAAGCAGTAACAAAAAAGCAGATATCAAAAAAACCAATACTAGAAAAAAAACAGAATGGACTGGATTCTGCGAACTAATGACTAAAATAGCAGATGTTAAAAGAAAAAAGCTTAAAACTAAAAAAAGCATTTATTATTTATTTGTTTTCTTTACTGTTTTTTGACATATTAAAAAAAAATAAGGTTAGTACAAAACTAAACATTAACCTATAATAAAAAGAAGTTAAAATAAAAGTTGGAGACAATGGTAATATTTGTAATAAACGAAAATATAGTAAAAAACAAATTAAACTAATTACCATCGCTAAAGTATAATGATAAAAAAAACCTGTTTGCAAATCTTTTAAAAAAGTTGCTAACCGATAAACCAAATTTGTTAAACCAAAAGGCCCTACTGATTCGATTAAACCTCTATCAATTTGTTTATAAGTATAATGATAAGCAGCATTTAAAAAAAATTGGCCTATAATTTCATTATAAACTTTATCAAAAAACCATTTTCTATTAAAAAATGTATAAAATTTTGATCCAAGTGAAGAAATTTTAAAAGAATAAAGAAATGACGAATAGTAAGCATACAAAACAAAAGATAATAGAGCACCTGAGAAAGACAAAATAACAGGCAATAACTTTGCAAATTGCGGTATATGCTCAGCATCCAACAAATTAAAATTCATGGGTTGAATATACACAGAACCTTGCCAAAAATCACTTCCCAACCCTATAATCATATCTTTTGTTAAATATCCTATAAAAATACTAGGAATACACAAAATGAAAAGAGGAAGTGCCATTCGAAAAGGTGCTTCATGGGCATTTAAGATCAATACACGAAAACCATTTGGCTTCGATAAAAAAGTTAAATAAATTAGACGCATAGAATAAAAAGCTGTTAAAAAAGCTGCCATACTTCCTAAACAATAAGCAAAATGACCTACACTACTGTACTTACCAAAAGCAACTTCCAAAATGACATCTTTTGAATAAAATCCTGTTAAAAAAGGCATACCCATTAAAGATAGCGAACCTATTAACATCATACCATAAGTAAAAGGCAATAATTTTGCAAGACCCCCCATTTTTCTCATATCTTGTTCATCTCCCACAGCATGAATAACACATCCTGCTCCTAAAAACAATAAAGCTTTAAAAAAAGCATGATTAGCCAAATGGAAAACACCTACATGATAATTAGAAAGACCACAAGCAAAAATCATATAACCTAACTGACTACATGTTGAATAAGCAATAACACGTTTCATATCATTTTGCAATAATCCAGTACTTGCCGCAAAAAAGGCTGTCATAGCCCCAACAACTGTAATTAAAGTTAAAGCTCCTGGCGCATACTCAAATAGTGGCGAACACCGTGCAATCAAAAATACACCCGCAGTCACCATAGTTGCAGCATGTATTAAAGCAGATACAGGTGTAGGACCTTCCATAGCATCAGGTAACCATGTATGTAAACCTAATTGAGCTGATTTTCCAACAGCACCAATAAATAATAATACCCCTATTAAATCTAAGGATGAAAAATCAATATTCAAAAAATTAAAGGTAGTTCCACTGTAATAAGGAGCTAATGCGAAAACTGTAGAATAGTCTACACCACCAAAAAGAACAAAAATACAAAAGATACCCAAAGCTAATCCAAAATCACCTATTCGATTCATAATCATTGCTTTTATCGCAGCCTTATTAGCCTGAATTCTTGTAAACCAAAAGTTAATTAACAAAAAAGAACATAATCCGACACCTTCCCAACCAACAAACATTTGCACAAAATTATCAGCTGTCACTAAAATTAGCATAAAAAAAGTAAATAAAGATAAATACGACATAAAACGTGGCAAGTGAGGATCATGACTCATATATTCAGTGGAATACAAATGAACTAAAAATGAAATAAAACTGACAACAATTAACATAATAGCAGTTAAACTATCAAATTGAAACCCCCAATCAAAACTAAAAAGTTCTGAATCAAACCAACACATTAATTTTATATAACATGGCGAACCTGCTAAACCAATTTCATAAAAAGCAAAACAACTAAGTAAAAAAGTTAAGCCTAAACATAATACAGTAAGAATACCCGAACCAAAGCTTCCTAAAAAAGAACCGAAAAAGCCAGCAGCTATAGAGCCAAATAACGGTAAAAAAACCAGTGTTAAATACATTGTTTAAAATATTTTAACTTTAATAAGCTACTTTAGTTTGGACTTTACCTAAGTGTAAAGAAAAAGGTATTTTATGTCCTATTGTTGAATAATCTAGTGTAAATAAATGAATAAAACAAAAAGTTTTATAGTTTATTTCCAAGTATCTTGGTATATAGAAATGGAAGTATAAACGATGACGATTTCTATAGTATTGAAAAATTGAAGGTTTTTTTAATTTCCTAACTATACCTTTTTTTGTTTTTATCCGAACTACAAGAAGTTTTTTAAGCCATTTTCTACGCCGAATTTTTTTCTTGTATAGAAAGAAAAATCTTTTTTTTTTTTTACGGAATTTGCGAAAAGTATAATTATAAAATCTTTTCAATTTTTTAAACCTTTTAATAATCTTTATGTCTTTACCAAGTAATTTTAACATAAATTTTAGTTTATTTTCTAATTGCGCTTTGCGGATTTTTCTTTCCTCACACTTTGCTTTTTTTAATTTCTTTTTTGACTTCATGTAATTCCTTTTTATCTTTTTTCTCAATAAAGGACCTTTATTACTCAAGAAATAATTTTTAAATAATCGTTTTTGACTTAATTTTCGGTTTAATAGTGATACAACTTTTACTAAATCACTAGTTTTTACTAATGATTTTTTCTTTAGTCCATATATAACCAATTTTTTTAATCTTACTTTCCATTCCATACTTTCTTTTAATAACAATACGTTTTTTTTTTTTTTATTAAATAATTTTTTTTTTTTTTGGATTTTTTCTTTCAAAAAAATCCGCAAAGATTTCTTATATATTTCTACAAAACTAGTATATATTTTAGACAATTGCAATTTAGATATATTTTCTTGTCGCAACTTTAAATCACCCATATCATTTAAGTCTAATAATTGTACTTTTAAATTTTTTAATTCCTTTAAAAGATTGTAATGTAACGTATTTATATAAAAATATTTTAAATATAAAAGTTTAGGTTCTATAGAAAGAGTTTTATTTTTATCAACTAATTGATTTAAAATAAAATTATATTTTTTTGCAACACATGGCAAATTTACTTGATGTGTATACTGATTTTTTAATAATTTTTTTATTTGTATTGTAAACAAAGACATTTTATTTCTGTAATTTTTTCATTAAAATTTTACATTTTTTTAGATTTTTTATAATAATTTTTTCATCCTTCCTCATAAAATTACACCCAATACTTTTATCAAAAAATTTTATTTTTTCTAAAATAATTTTACGTACTTTTTTTCTTCTTTTATAATAAAAAAAAGAATGATTATGCTGTACATAATAATAATTTATTAAATATAAAATTTTTGGATCAGGTTGGATAAAATCCCATTTATTTATAGTATAATTATAATTTTTTATCTCATTATCTTCGACTTTAAAATGACCATTCATTATTATTTGTTTCCCTTGTTCTAAAAAACGCACGTACCCTAATCGATAAAGAAGATTAAATAACCTATTTTCCAATAAAGACAAAAATACAGTCGGTTTAATTAATTTTTTATTGTTTGCTATTTTTATAGATTTTCTTGCTAAAGCTTTTAATTGAAAAAATCTTAAACGATCATTTGAATAAAAAATTTGAACACGCTGTCTATTTCGAAGATGAAATTTAAAAGTTTTTTTCATCCGTCGTGCCCTACGACTATAATATTTTTTATTCACACTTATACTTAATACATCTTGATAATAATATTCAAATTTTCGTTTAAACAATGGTTTTATTACTCTTAACCATTTTTCTTTAGTAAGATCCAAAAATTTTTTTCTTCTTTCAAACCACAATGGTGGTCTAAATTTTGTTAATTTTTTATAACGTGGTTTATATCTTTTTACTGACATTAATTATTAATAAAAGTCTCATACCGTATTTCCCAATTTGTTGATATCTTCGGTTTGAAATGAGTTTTCTTTCGAGTTCTATATGATTTCGTGATTTTTGTCATTTTCAGGTTTTTTTTTTACCATAGTATTTGTATTTTCAATAAGTTCTCAACGAGAGAGACTGAAATCCTCAGCTTTCAGCTTTAGAAATTACTGTTCCACCACTAAAGTTGGTCAACCCATACAACACCGAAGAAAAATTTTTCTTCTATTAAGCTGCCACTTAAAAAATATTATTCAACTAACCACTTTATTTTATTATCGGTCTTCTACTACTACCAGGCTTTCGCTTAGCCGAAAATTTTCTGGTAGATGCGTAGTCGTCTATAGAAATTTTGTCATGACTAAAGTATGGTTTAGAAGATGTTTTCTTAACCATATCAAAAAAATTAACTTTTTTCTTTTTTTTTTTTTGTAATTTTTTTGAATTTTCTTTAGACAAAAAAAAGTTATAAGCCAATAAGTGAAAAAGGTTATAAACAAAAAGACTACCTTTCAAAGAATTTGTATTTCCTGGTATAGGAAAATCATACCAACTGATAGGATCACTTGTATTTACAAAACCCATTATAGGAACATTTAAAGCAGATAATTTTTCTAAAAAATTTTTATGCTCAAGTGGTTGGAAAACAAAAATTAAAGAAGGTTTTATTTTAAACTCTAATTTTTTAGGTTTTGGCATAAATTTTTTTGATTTTAACAACCTTTTCTTTTTGTCAAAAAAAATTTTCTTCTTTTTGACCCCTTTTTTTTTTTTTGTCTTTTTTTTCTGTTGGTCCTCTTTTTATTTTTTTTTTAATTTTAAATTTTTTAAAATTGTTAAAATTTTTTTAA
>JACCDZ011266165.1_pt1 | contig 21164 bp, 26 predicted proteins | sample 7449551 | NCBI WGS metagenome assembly JACCDZ01 (sample SAMN15323452, study PRJNA562643) | freshwater metagenome | isolation source: river surface water | place: USA:Blue River Watershed | collected 2017-08-18
AATTTAAATTTCTAGATCGTATAATTGATTTTAATGCTTGCTCACATTGTATTCCTGGTGTTAAAATCAAAATGTTTCTATTCAATTTTAATAAATTTTTAACAAAAATTACAAGGTCTGTAGTTTTACCACTATTTCTTTTTTTAAATCTGATATATCTGTGCATATTTTTATTTTACATTTTTACATTAATAAATACATTTATGAAAAATCAAAAAAAGGAATTTACAACGACATTGAATCAATTACTAAACGAGCAGCAAATAAATACATATATAACTAGTATGTCTGAAGATGAATTATTAACAATGATGGAAGGTATATCTGCATGTGGTAATTTTGTTAAAGATGGAGCTTCTTTAGAAATATTAGGAAAGGCCTATGACCATCCTGCAATGACTAATCATACAAACGATGTGCACGCTTGCAGATTAGAAATAAAAAAAGCTATAGTTGATAAATTAAAAATAAATACCAAATGTTAAGAAATTAATCCAAATTTAAGGTGTTTTAATAATTGAATAGGTAGTGGAAACTCATCTTTTTCTAAAATAGATGATTTCCCAACTAAATTATCGGCACCCTCTATATTTTTAAATATATAATCGTTTCCAAAACTATTATTTTTAATGTTATTTAAAATAACAATAGCTGTAGTATTATTTGGAAAATATATTTTATATTTTTTACCCACCTCTAATGCATCATACCTTACCTCGGTTTCTTGACCACTAGTTTGTTTTAGTGTTTCGATAGCTTCCTCTAAAAAATTTTCTATTGGACTTTTACTTGAATCATAATTATCAGTCGGGTCACTGAACTGAGCCTTACAATATTCAAAAGATGTAATATCATTTAATATGATGTTTTTAATAGTTTTTTTCATATTTTCATCTATATCACTAGACAATCCTAATGCACTTAATATTTTTGGATCTTTCAACATAATGTCTATCCATTTATTATCATTATTCATACCGTATCCTTTTTCACAACTCTATTTTTATATAATTAATATCCAAAATATCCGAACCTTCAAATTTTCGATAAATTAACTCATATTCAGGTTTTCCATCTGCACCAAATACTCTATCCATAAATGCTTGTCTATCAGCAATATCTGTATAAAGTTTAGTAAACAATAAGTTGCCATTATTATCAAAATATTTTATACCATATTTCGTTTTCGTTCCGTGGGAATTATGAATTTCAAATAATTGTATACTCTTCACAGGTATATTTGGGGTAGTAATCAAATCAACCTTAGTATAAAAATTCAAAGTTATCAAAATACCAATCATCACAATCATATAAATTATACTTTTTTTAACATCTGCTACTCTCATAAGTTGAATACTGTCTTTAAGTTTTAAATCATTTAAATTAAAGGCCTCTCCCGGCCCTGCAGCAAAAGATGTAAATAACGCCCATATAATAATGATAAAAATAGCCTGTCCTAAATATCCCACTCCATCATGACCAGATAAAATCAACAAATAATTCGTAATAAGACCCAAAATTACTATTGCAAATCCAAAATTTGCAGTTACGGTATTAAACCATAGTCTTGGGAAAGAAAATTCATTACGATCCCTTTCCTTATTATTTGCTTTTATATGCATTGTGTTTTAAATCCTTTCTTAGTTTTATATAGAAATATTATATCCGCTTTTTTCTTAAATTAAACTTAATTATTATTAATCTGAAAAGATTGTAAAATATAATTCTATATATATTATAAAGGTTTGGTATGGATTTAAAAATTGGGGAAATTATTTACATAATACAAAGTATAGGTATCACATGTCGTTTTATAAAAGGTGAAATTTTAAATATTAAAGGTGATAACATATCTGTTGCAGCCCTTAACAAAAATAAAATGATAATGGATTTTTATATCTATCAATTTAATATCTCTATAGTTAAAAATAAAACTGATGCTAGGTTAATTTTTATAGCTAAACTATGCAGAAAAAAAGATATGATATATGATATAGATATAGTTATTAAAACTATAAAAGAAAATACTGGGTTGACAGATACACAACAAATTAAAGAAGAAATTAAGATTTCTCAATCTCAATTTCCCGAATTATGGCTTTAATTTAAGCAAGTACAAGGGTTTCGATTTCTATTATATCATCTGTTGATATTTTGCTTTTATCAATAATATCTAAAGTAGTATCACTACCCGATGGAGTAAAGGTATATATACTCGTTTGTTTTCTTAATTTTATTCCATTTACAAATACCATAGAATTTTCATTTGTTAATATTTTTCCAGATATCGTGTAACTATATTGCAGATTACCTGATTCACCATTTGCTTTAACCACTACAATATTGGTATCATATTTAACTGGTAATTTAGTAGGGTTTAATAATTTAGTAATATCAGTAGATAGATTATTAATATCAGTAGATTGACTGTTATGCAAACTATCTATATATGTTTTCACTTTAGAAAATGTATTCTTATCATTATCTGCACCATTTAAAATTATATCTATTCTACTCTGTTCAGCTATTATTTCGTTATGAATATCATTGTATGATTTTTTTATACTTAAACCTGAATCAACAAGATATTCCGATGCAATAACAGTAACTTTTTTCAATTCAGCCTTAACTCTATTATTTCCAAAGAAACCTGAAACTTCACCTTCCGTTAGTCCAGTAATAGCATTAGATGCATCACTTAATATTTGTGATCTTGTTGTAGCTATAATATCATCAACATTTTTATTATTTACTTTATCCGAGTTCGATGCTTGATCTACAGTAATTGTTTTTATTTTAGCTAACATTTCTGTAATATTATAATTTTCAGAATCACTTCCAAATCGAACTGCTATATCAGATGTTTGTGAATTTAATTTTGCAACCTTAGCCTTAAAATCATTATGGTCGATAATCCATGTTTTATAATCATCACCATTTTTAGCTCCATCAGCAGTAATAAGCCTTTTAGCCTTGTACGCTTCAGATGAAGCGTTATCTTTTATATAATTCATAATATCTACAAAACTTTTATTTCCGCCATCTGATGATTCTAATTTTTTTGCAGTTTCCGAAACATTAACAACTATTGATTTGGCACCATCATCAGTAAATAAAAAATTTTTAAGTTGAATAATATCTAGATAGTCACTTCCTTTTTTAATTTTATCTGCTCCATAAACTCGTAATTCTGATTCAGATCTTTCAACATTATCACGATTAGACATTACTTTTGTTGTTATTCTTGATTTCTCTACAATTAATTGACTTTCAGATTTATTATTCACTTGCAATGCATTATCAGCAGTTTTTGCACTCAATACACTTAACTGATTTTCTAACTTTCCACCTAGTAAACCCGAGTCTTTAACTCTAAGAGCTGATGCATCTACAATCAAATCAGATACCTTTATAATCGGTGCAGAAGCTGAACTGCCTAATTTTAATCGTCTTGCAATATCTACCTCTAAATTTAAAGGTTCAACATCTCTTAAAAATTGTGCATTCTTTACTCTAAGTTCATTTTCACGACTATAGGTTTGATTACCATTTGTATCTACAACTGGATTTCCGTTTGCATCTATGCTTGCTAGTCTCATTGAATTATCAGAGGTTTCAGCCTTTTTAACACTTAATGCACTTTCAGTTTTGTGTCCTAATTTCGATGCATTTAAAACATCTAATTCACTCATTCTTTTACCTTCTAATTTCAAAGAATCACCGACTCTTTTCGATCCTGTAAAAATTTTATTAAATTCTGCAGTTATTCTATTAATAATTAATTTCATGCATTTATTCCCTTATAAAGTATTATATTTTATTGATGTTATCTATTGCAATATTACTATTAAACAAATCTACTAAAGATTGATCAAACCCCGTTAATTTATCATTATTTAAATAATCTATAGTAAAGTCATTGGATTTCTTTTCTGAAGCTATAATCAATTTGTTATAATCATCTTTGATATTTTGTAATGTCCAATCATTTAATTTTTTAGCATTAACATTATTAAAGTATGTTATTATATTATTATCAATTTCACTTTTTTTATAATAATCAGAAATTACATTTCCACCAAGAACACTTCGCATAATCTCATTAAGATTTTTACCTTCTAATGTAATAGCATCGATCGATGTTAAATCTACAACTGGATTCCACCAAAATTTTCCGGCACTTGGTAAATTTCCTTGATTCTGATTCTGTTTTGATGTATACAATATACCATCGTGATTAACAATATCCTTTGATGCATATTTGTATGTTTGATCCCATACAGCAACTTTTACATTATTACTGCTTGTGGTTGGTGTACTTGTAGATGGTGTTGAAGGACCAGTATTAGTGTTTGGTGTTTCAGTATATTCAATATCTGATACATACCATTGACCATCATCCCAATCTAGTACAATCTTTGCTGTATTGTTTGCATTCATTAAAACAATCGAATCTTTTGTTGTAGCCATTATCGCAACCTCTTTTACTTTTTTATTATTTATTCTTATTGTTATTTATTTCGCTTTATATTTTTGTATAATAATCTTAAAAAAAGGTATTTTGATGGTAAAAAAAGTAAACAACGACCCACAAAGCTATAATCCTAAAAAAAGAGGTCGTCCAAAGAAAAATATAGTTGATAATCAAATAATAAATATTGGTGATATGGTTCTTGTTGAAGAAGAGTCTAAAAATACACCTAGAGATGTACCTAAACAAACTAAACCTGCTAAAAAGTTTCATAAAACCTCTGTAGAAAAAGTTAAATCCATGCCACAAACTTATATTGAAGACACTTTTGATATTAATAATAATAATAGTGATACTAAAGAAATTATTGAAAATGCAGTACATGTTAAAAATAAAAAAATGATTTCTAAAAAAGAGTTGCTTGAGAATAATCAATTCAAAATGAAACTTAAAAGACTGATTTCACAAATCGAATATGAAAAAAGTTTTAATGTGCTTTTAGATTTTATCAGTTTAAGCAAAAATTATAAAACATTCCATATAGATAATGAAACAGATGAAATCGATATTTTATTATTAGAAATAGTGATTTATTTTAAAAAGAAATTAATTAATAAGCCTTTGGCATACACAGATTATCAAAAAATTGATGCATACTTTGAAACTGTTAAAACTTTGTATAATAGATTTCAATTTAGTGAAGATATTATTAAAGAAGATTTGAAAACAGAATTAGAAAATGCATTGGCTATGAATAATTACATAAAATATATGTTTTTTTAAAAGTAAGACCCTATATTAAAATAGATGGTCTTGCATCTTCTGCAAGATATTTGATTCACCTTTAAACCTCAGATGATATAAATATTTCATTATTTAGTCTTTACTTCTAATTTGTAATTATAGCCTAATTCTTTTGTTGCTACAGCTTTTAAATTATTCTTATAAAAATCATACAACATCGTATACGAACTCTTAACTTCAATAATTAAATTTTCTTTAGGAATATAAAAATCTGGATAATATCTGTGCTTCTTTCCATCTTCACCAACATACCAAATAGCAGGCATATCAGATTTCTTAGTTTTAACTTCTTCAAAACTATATCCTTGGGCTTCTAATTCACATAATACACTAGGCTCAAACCCCTGTACTTTTGAAATTTTACCATTTTTCCAAATATACTCTTTTCTAACAGATTTAGGTATTGAGTTGTCTGACTTGAATTTGGGTTCATGAGCAGGATTTGTAATACCATATTTTTCCATCATAGCTGCCTTGATCATTGTCTTATTTTCAAAAACATTAGATAATTTATATTTTTTTCTCCAAGTATATGTTCGTCTCTCCAAATATTGTTGTTTTTGCTTATCATCATATTTTTTCTTAGTTTCAGAAACTTTGGCTGCAATCTCCTTTCTTTGCATTGGGTTTTCTACTCCATACCGATCTAAATTACTTTTCTTGATTTTTTGTTGTAGACATTTATTTTGTAATGGCATCTCATATCCATATTTCTCTAAATTAGAAATAAATTGACCATGCTTTCTGCAACAACCACCTACACCATATCCTTCTGTCATTCCCTTGAAACTAGCATTTTTATCACAGGGTGCATACCCGCAAGAGGGTTGATTTGTAATATTATTTCTTAAACAATAAATCTGTTCCTTTATATCATTGGTCCAATTGAATTTACTTTTAAGAAATTCAAGGTGGGTAAGGGTTAAATGTTTCTTGTAATAGTTTTTGTTGCTATTATAAATTTCTATTATCTCTTGTTTCAATCGATTTTTTTCCTTATTTTATCTTACCTTATATATTAAGCATTTGACTCGTTTATGTGACTTTTTACCATTGTTATCACAACTTTTTGATTTAAAATTGTAAAATAATACTAAATCTAACAGAAAGGAATATAACATATGAGTGCTATGGAAGATTTCATTAATGAATTGTCAGATGAAGACATTGCCTATCTAGAAAAAACAGTCTTCGATGCTGATGGAAATATAATATCTAAAAAAGAATTAGAAAAATTAATTGAATATGAATCGACAATGAATTCGCAAAAAGATGCTGTTCAATTCGCTTTAAAAATTAATCTTAATAGTGTATATGGCGTTCAAATTATGCCGCATTTTAAATTCGCTGATGAGTGGCAAGCATTGGGAGCATCAACCACTTTAACAGGTAGAATTTTATCTAAATATGGATTAATTGAAACTATTGAACAATATTTTAATCCAGAAAGAGAAAGCCGTTGGGAATTTCCATTATTAGATAATATTATTGTGGCAGCTGATGATGATGATTTTTATCTTAATCCCGAAACGCAGAAATTAAGAAGTGCAGTTATATCCGATACAGATAGTGTAACTGGTGATGCTACAGTTAATACCGATAGATTTGGTACAGTTAAATTAGAAGAATTAGAATACTTAGCTGATAAAATGGAAGTTAAAGATGGTAAAGAATTTTATTTCTTTGATACTCCTTTAGGTGTTACAAATTACATTAATGGTAAAGTTCAGTTTGATAATGTAGAATTTTTATACGCTCATAAAGCAGATAAAGAGATTTATGAAATCGAATTGGAAGATGGTAAAATAATCAGAGTTACCGAAGATCACTCTATAATGGTTTGTAATGCCGATGGTGAGCCTGTTATAGAAAAGAAACCATATGAATTGACCGAAGATGATATTTGTGTTGTTATGAACATATAAAAATTATCTGTCAACCAAAAAATTAATTGAAATTAGATAAGATTGAAATCTAATTTCATATTATATATTTACAAGGAATAATATGAGTGTTTGTAATTGTGGTAAAGAATATAAATTGGAAAAAACCTTTAATACACATTTAGAAGAGTGTTTATATGCCAGTATGGATTTAGAAAAAATTTATAATTTAGGTTATATGATTAATGATGTAGATAAAAAATTATTTCATGTATCGTTGGCTAAAATTAAAAAATATTCTAAAGATAATAATTGTGATATTGATATTGCTAAAAAAGAATTGCAGAAAGATATTATTTACAAATATAGAAAATCTTTATGGGATATTTTAATAGTTTGGAAAACAGAATTGTTGGCTAGTGAATATAGACATTTTTTACATTGGATATTTAAAACATATAAAGACATCACTTTATTATCTCTTAGAAATACTCTAAGCAATACAAAATCTATATATAGATATAACCTGGAAAATACTGTTGGTATGATGAGTAAAAGAATTGACGACAGTTTGTTGTTTATTCATCAACATGGTGAATTTTCAAATGATTTCGAATTTGTAGATAGTATCCTTGCAGGTAATATTTCAATGTATTACGTTCTATTTAATGATTGGTTAGCTCAAACATGGTTTGGTAGATTAGATATAGACCTACAACATGAATTAGAAGAATATGTTGAAATTGCTAGTAAAACAGTATTAGATAGACTTAAGCCAAAAGAATTTGAAACATTGCAAACTTTAGCGTGTAATGAAACACCGAAAATATTTGAAATGGATTTTTAATATGTTTGAACAAAAATTTAAAAAAGATTCTAAAGTTTTTGTCTTTTATTTCGATTGGAATACTGCAGAACTTAAATATCGTGAAGCCTTTGTTTCATCATATGATTATATGGATGGTCCTCAATGGAATGTAGTAGATGAATACACTTTGTATGAATTTAGAATTATTAAAAAATGGTTTTTTTTCAAAAAAACATTGACTCATAAATTTAAAACTCAAGGTCATATAATTAGTGATGATATTAATATTTCTAAAGCTAAATTTTTGCACTATTTTCTAAAGAAATTTAGTTTTACAGATAATCATACCATCTCTACAGAATTATCAAAAATGATATATGTGGCAAACTCACTATATAATGAATTATTAGAAAATGAATCTCAAATAATTTTAAAAGCTATAAATGATAAATTATCTGAAGATGATAATATTTGTTTCTGGAATTAAACTTTAAGTTAAAATTAAGTTTTTTTATATTACTATATATTTATATTTTGTTAGATATGAAAGGATATAAATGTTTAATGCTCTTAAAACAATAGGCACAGTTTTAACTGTTGCTCAGGCAGCTCAATTTGGTAAAGAGGCGTATGCAAAATACAAAGATAAAAAACGAATCAGACAAGTCAATGAAGTTCATGAATTTATTGGACAACTAGATTTAAATGCCCTTAAATTAGCTATTGAATCAGGCGATACTGATAAACTAATTGATGCAGTTGAAAATATTATGAATGCTGCAGAATCAGTTAAAGTTAAATCAGATTTAGAAGAAATAAAAGATGATGTGTCTGCAGTAGCTAAATCTATGTTTGATAAACTATCTAAAGTCGCTAATAAAGCTGTTTCAAAAGCTTCTCAAAAATTCGATACTACTATTTCAGATGATGATGGTTTTGATGTCCCAAGTTTTCAAGATTTTATTGAGGGTGCAAAACTTAAAGTTTTGACTAAAAATGGTCCTTTATTGGTTAGTGTACATGATGAAAATGTTTCCATTAAGGTGGCTAAAAAATTAGTTATAGTTGAAATAGAATCTGAAAATAACATTAACTACAAAACTATCAAATTAAGTTAGAATTCATATGTTTGGATGGTCACAAGTAAAAAAATTATTTATTGTTGAATTTAATAATCAAATCGATCATAGTTCAACAAAGCAATTCTATAAAGATATGGAATTTGTTAGAAATAAAAAAAGTACAGCTCAAGGTGTAGTTATTAGGATTAATTGTCCAGGAGGCTCACCTTCACTAAGCTATGAAATTTCAGAATACATAAAAATGTTTAAAAAAGATTTACCTGTATATATTTATATCGAAAGTATGGCTGCTAGTGGTGGTTATTTTATAGCTGCCGCAGGCGATATAATATATTCGAATCCATATGCAGTTGTAGGTAGCATTGGTGTTATTTTACAAAAAATTGAAATTTCTGGTTTAGCCGATAAAATAGGTGTTCAGGAGGATAATGTTTCTGTTGGTAATTTTAAACAACCCGTTTCATTATTTAAACCTATAGATTTTGAATCAGAAGATTATTTGAAGAACCAACTTATGAATCCGACTTACAACCTTTTTGTTGAAAATATTTCTAAAAATAGAAATATACCATTAGATATAGTGAAATCAGATTATGCAGATGGTAAAGTATTTATCGCTAGCGAAACTGTTGGAAAATTAGTTGATGAACTAATAACATTTCATCAATTAACTAAAAATTTAGGTGGGGAAATGGAATTTGTCAATACTAAGAAAAAAACTATAAAAGAAAAATTAGGGTTGACATTTACTTTACAAATACCACAACTACAAAATAGCACAGAGTTAAAATTAATTTAACTCTTTCGCTAATTTATCACTTACTTGTCATCTTTCTTTTTGGTTTAATCGATTTAAGTTGCATTTTCATTTTTATATTGGATATGTCATAAATGAAATTAGACATTATATGGTCATATGTTTCTAATATTCCATTATGAACAATAGATTCTGAAACATCTTTAATATTATCACCAAATGTTGGCATTGAAACAAACCAATTCTCTTGTTTTTCTTGTAAAACTAATTTTCCTAATTCTCCACCCTTTAAGTCTGTATCCCATTTTGTTAATTTATCATTATCTAAAACAAAAACCAATCTCTTTTTTTGAAAATTAAAACTTTTAAGTATTGTAAATTGTTCTTTAGTTATATTCTTGGACAATACAGCCATACCATTTAAATGTATTGCATCATTGATAGACTCAGTAATAAATATTTGTTTAACATCTTCATCTTTAAATAATTTATCTAACCCATAAATTATACTTCCTCTATCATTGAATTCTTCACTTGATGGTGGATATAAATATTTTGTTTTTGTTGGGAATAAAGCTCGGGCAGCCCAACTTATTAAAACATTTTCAAAATAAATTGGAAAAATTAATCTATTGGCATAATCCCCTTCCATACAAATATATATCTGATTTTCAGAAACTATACCCCATAACCCTTGCTTGATCAAGTATTGTTTAGCTTTAGCTTTATTATCTATAAATCGTTTTCTATAAGCAGGAGCTACTTTTTCAGATTTTGTATTATATTTTATAGAAACATCTGGTAGTTCCACAGATTTATAATTTATCAACTCTACAGTATCTAAACCTACTTCTGCTTTTATTTCTTCTTGATCTTTTAATCCCGAATTAGGAAAAATTTTATCTTTTTTTATTTCTAATAAAATAGTTCCAACTTTTTTCCAGGCAGATTTTGAAATAAAATTGGCAAGAGTACTTATATTGTTTCCTGAAAATCTATGTTTTCCATTACAATTAAAACACTGCCACCCAATTTCATCATTTTTAAAAAGAAAATGCGATCTAGGATTTTTAGATCGTCCATCATGACAATATGGGCAACCCGTAAGGTTTTGTCTCCAACCTTTTGGAGATACATTTCCTAATCTAAAGTATTTTTCTATAAATGCTTCTTGTTTAAGGGCGTAATTTATCACTTAAATCCTTTAACCATAAACTCATTTTACTTCTTATTTTTCTAATTAAGTTATCACGTTTGAATGAATTATTAAGGGTATTTGATGCATTTATATCAAATTTTACTTTTGTACCACTTGTTTCGCATTCAAAAGTAACTATATCATCCATAAACTTCCATCCGCTGATTGAATATTTGTAATTATTGATATAAAACCAACCAAATCTGTATAATGTTTCTGTTTCTTTCTGATAAGTTTCATGTGTGAATTTGTTATTTGTTTTTTTCGACCAGTTATTTAAACTTTCTATTAATCTATTGGATCTTTCAATATCATTTTTATTTCTTATCATTCTTTTTCCACACTTTAATTAATTTTGATTCCGAACTAGCACCCATAATAGTGAGTGTTAAATCAGGTCTGTCTTCCTCTAAATTGTTTATTAGTCTATTTCGAGCAAAATTATTAAGATTATATAACTCAATAACAACATTTTCAGTTTCCATTACATTATACAATTCAATCTCGGATAATCGATTTTCTAATAATATAGCTATCACTTTATTTTTAAAAATCTCATAAAACTTAGATATTGCTCTAATATTTTTATCTACTGTTGGTGATATTAATGATTTTTCTAATTCTAATATAATTATTGTTGCCATCAGTACATTATATTATGTTGTATCTTATGAATATCTATTATGCCTTTCATTTTCCAATCAAATGATGCTAACTCTTTTTCCTTAGCTTCTAATGATTTTATAGATACGCCAACTTTATCTAATAATTTTTTATATTCAGCATATTCTGGAAATTTTTTAATTTCTCTTTCATAATCTTTATGTGTTTTCAATAATTCAGGAAAACCATCATATGATAAAGCAACATTGTGAATTTCTATAGCATACCAATTCTCAAAGGTAACTTCTAAATCTACGTGAATAAGTCTTAATTTATATATTAATTTTGTAAGTTTTGAATGGAAGAAGTTTGCAAAAGCAATTTTTTCCTGTAGTTGTTCTATTTCAATTTTAGGTTCAAGAGAGAAGTCTAATATCTCTCTTAATTCTTGAATTTCTTTTTTAGTTAATATTTCTTTAAGAAAGTCTAACATTAGTGTTCCTTACATTTATAATATATAAGGAATTTTACATTTTTTCACTACTCTTTTGAAAAATAAGTTACATTAAGACTATCTAAGTCATATCCATATGCCGCTGCAGCTTGATCAAGATGTAATATTGTGTAATCTGATTTAGCTTTCACTTGTCTTATAGCATTGATGGCATTATTTTTTAAATATGTTTGGTATGTATCAAATATAAATCCAATATCTATTCCATATTTTTTAGCAATACCTTCACACAGATTAATATCTATTTGCTCAGGTTTATATGTTGCGTTTATTTCAGCAATTGCCTCTTGAAATTTTTTAGCTTCTTTTTGTAATCCAGCAGTTGTCGAAACTGTGTTTTCTTTTTTTCTAAACATAAACATAAGTGGGACTCCTTTATTAATTTTTTAGGGTTTTATTTATTTATTCAATTTTTTGTAAAATAATATTAAAACAATAAAGGATATATTCCATGCAAATTCTTAACTCTGCTATTTTTGAAAAACCTAGCTGCAAATTTAAATTTCTTCAACGTGAAGGATTTAATGTTCCTAATTATTATGAATTAACTACCATTGATGAAGTTCTAGCTTTATATAAAAAATACATGCAATCTACTAGAGATAAATTAGAATATGATATCGATGGTTTGGTTCAAGAAGTAAACGATTTCGATGCTCAAAAAGAATTGGGTTGGCAGCCTAATGGTTTGAACCCTAAATTCGCTACTGCAATAAAATTCGATAGTTCTTCAGGTATAACAACACTTCGTGAAATCGTTTGGTCAGTGGGTACTACAGGGCGTATAATTCCTGTAGCTATTTTTGACCCTATCGATATTATGGGGGTTACTATTTCAAAATGTACTATGCATAATTATGAGTTTTTAGAAACAGAAATTAATAAAAATGGTTTACAAATTGGTTCTCAAATAATAATTATCCGTGCCAATGATGTTATTCCCAAATATTTAGGTGTTAAGAGCTAATTTTTTATGACTCTTATCTATTTTTTGTATAATAATTTAAAATAATTTAAAAAAAGGTTTATATATGCTTAAACAAGATATACAAATTCCCGATAAATGTCCTGTGTGTTTTCACCCACTTAGTCGCTTTTCTGTGGATTTAATGTGTGATAATATAACATGTTCTGCTAAAACTATTGGGATTTTTACAAATATGTTTGATACTCTTAAAATGAAAGGCTTAAGTGATAAGTTTGTTGAAAAAGTGATCGAAATGTATGATGTGCATACCATCGATGGTATAATGAATTTATCAGTTGCAGATTTTGAAAATCTGCCAGGTTTTGCAGATAAATCTGCTCAAAAAGCTTATGATACCTTGCATTCAGTAAAAGAAGTTTCGCCTGAACAATTTATGGCTTTATTGAATATACCCAATCAAGGTGTTAGAGTTTTTGAAAATCTTTTTTCTCAATTTCCTATTGAAAAATTATTAGATGATGATTTTAAACCACAAGATCTTTTAAATACTAAAGGTATAGCTGAAAAAACTGCTAATGCTATTCATGCAGGTATTCAAGCTAATTTAGAAAGATTGCGAGAAAATGCTAAATGGTTTACAATTGTTAAACCTAAAGCAATCGATAGTAACCATAATTACAAACTTACAGGTAAAAGTTTCTGTATAACTGGTTCATTAATTCATGGTACGAGAAATGATTATGAATCAAAAATTAAATCAGCAGGTGGTATTATTGCTAGTGTTAATAAAAAACTTAACTTTTTAGTAACCAATGATAATGATACCACATCTTCTAAAATGAAAAAAGTTATAGAGATAAATGCAGATTATCAAAAATCAGGTAGTACCACTAGAATATTAGTGATAAATGAAGATGATTTAATAAAAATGATGGAGGATTGAAATGAATAATTATTCAATGGATGATGTTGATGTTTCTTTAAATAAAGAAGTGGGTTTGACTGACTTGCAAATTTATGGTATTAATTCATCAGTTGTTAGGCTTTTAAGCAAAGTTAGAAAATATACTATTTTGTGTCAAATACAAATGGACCTTATTCATAAATCTCATGCTATTCAACCCATGATGCGCGAAATTTATCAATTTGAAGAAACTAAAATGATTATGGATATTCGTGAAGAATTTGATATGTTTTATGTGTATACAAAAGATAAAATTATTATGAAGAATATTGAAATGCTTAGAGAAAAATTTGAACAAGCTATAGGTTTTGTGACTTCTAATATGGGTGGTATCGAAAGTGTTTTAGATAAAAATTATATCGAAATTTTAGATGCTTTCCTTGATAAACTTAAAATACTTTCTAATGATGTTGCATCTAAATCTATTTTTGATGAACATTTCAAATTAAGTTGAATTTTTTGTAAAATTATATTAAAAAAATAAAGGTAAAATATGAGTAATTTAAAAGACCAATTATGGGTAGCAAAATACGCGCCAAATGATTTTTCAGAAACTATCATGCCAGATTCTATGAAAGAAAAAATGTTGGAATATATTAAGACAAAAGAAATACCAAACATAGGTGCTTTTGGTCCTGCTGGAACTGGAAAAACTAGTTCGATGAGAGCTTTATTGAATCAACTTAATGTTGATAGTGGTGATATTATGTTTGTAAATGCATCTGATATTAATAGTGTTGATGCTGTTAGAAATATTATTAAACCTTTCGCAATGAGTATGAGTATCAATGAAGAGTTGCCTATCAGATTTGTTTTTTTGGATGAGGCAGACCACCTTTCGCCGCAAGCTCAAGCTGCATTAAGAAATTTGATCGAAGCATCTTATGGATCTGCGAGATTTATTTTGACAGCAAATTATCCTAAGAAAATTATCCCTGCTCTACACAGTAGATTACAGACATTTACTTTGGAAAAACCCGATATCGAATCAATAGCTGAAAGAGTTTTAGCAATTTTAGATGCTGAAGAAGTTGAAATCGAATCTGAAGAAGATTTATTAAATCTAATTAAAAATAATAGTTCAGATATTAGAAAATTAATTCAACTATTACAACAAAATACAATAGCTGTAAATGGTAAAAAAATTTTAAAAGTTAGAATTAAAGAAAATGAAGGTGGAGAAGTTTTTCAAGAATATATTAAATTGTTTAAGAAAAATGATGCTAAAGCTCTGAGAAATTTAGTTTATACAAAATTTACCGATAGTGATACTGCTGAATTCTGGACTTTAATGATTGATGAAATTATTAAAAATAGTGAAGCTTATGAAACCGTTGGAGGTGGGATTGATAATACAATTTACTACCTGAATGAAGGTCAGAAAAACCATGAATTAGTGGCTAATAAACAATTAAATGTATTAGGTTTCACATTATCAGCTCTAATAGAAAGTGAATAAAATCACTTTTCTATTCTGAGAGCATACCATCCTCTAAATTTCCAATAGCCTTGTTTTTTTAATCTTTCTGTATTGCTTTTTGATTCCATATATAAAGCTTTTCCACCATTTAAATATGACTCCTTTAATCCATATGATGGCAACCCTAATGCTTTACATTGTTTCGTAAAATTACCATATATAGTATATTCTACTTCTCCTTTTGAATTATATATATTATATTTCTTTGATAACATAGACACATAATAATCATAGGTATTATAATCTTCGACCGAAACTCTTTTAGTAGTATTATCTCTAGTGTCTAAAACCAAACATGTATTACTTGAAAGTGATACATAATAATCATAGGTATTATAATCTTCGACCGAAACTCTTTTTGTAGTATTATCTCGGATATCCAATACTGCTACAGTATTAGATGTTGTTGATACATAATAATCAAACTTTTTATATTCATTAATAGAAATATGTTTTACCTGATTATCTCTAGTATCTATAACTGATAATTTTCCAGAAAATATTGATTTGTAATATGTATATTTTTTATAATCCTCAACTGAAACTCTTTTAGTAGTATTATCTCGTATATCTATTACCGAAACCTGACCACTTGATAAAACTTTATAATAATCATTGGTATTATAATCTTCAACTGAAATATGTTTAATATTATTATCTCTGGTATCTAATACAACTACTTTTCCAGTTGACACGGTTTTATAATAATCATATTTGTTATAATCTTCAACTGAAATATGTTTAATATTATTATCTCTGGTATCTATGGCTGCTATTTTTTTACTGGCTATAGCAATGTAATAATCACATGATTTATATTCGTGTAATGATATTTGTTTTGTTAAATTATCTCGAGTATCTAAAACAGCTATTTTATTTTTTGATAATGATACATAATATGAATATTCGTGATATTCACTTTTATTTACTTGTTTCGTTTTTCCATCTCTAATATCCAAAACGGTTAATTTATTTGTATTGAATGATTTACCAGTAGTATCAAATTTGCTGCTTGTTTGATTTGCTTTATTGGTGAATTTTGGGTGATTTTTAACATCAAATTTTTTATGTAACAAAATTTCAAATTCATTTGCTTCTTTTCTTGTTGAAAATTCTTTAATAACTTTATATTTGTAATGAGTGGGATTTTGTTTTTGATCTATTTTAAAATATTTATTTGTATATGATGAAAAATAAAAATGTCCTAGATCCTCAAATGGTAATCTTTTTGAACTTCTACTACCATAATAATGTTTACCAGTTATTTTATTCGTGATTCTATATACATAATGGTATTTTTTCATAAGCTTTATTCCATATCATGATCTAGTATCTTATTTATTGATTTTTAAGTTAATTTTTTGTAAAATGTAAGTATATATTAGATAAAAAGTGAGAATTTAAAATGAGATACTTGAGCATAGATTTAGAAACAACTGGGTTAGATCATATAAATCATCAAATTATTGAATTTGGTGCCGTTTTAGAAGATACAAACAATATACTTCCAATGAATGAACTGCCTGTTTATCATGCCTATATTATACCACCAAAAAACCAACTTTATGGTGATATTTACGCTTTAAACCTAAATGCAAGTATTATTGAAAAATTAAAAAATAGAAAGATGTTAGAAAATACTTATAATTTTGTTAAACCTGAAGATTTGGCCGATGATTTTCTATTTTGGTTACATTCTCAAGGATTTGAAATTAAAACAAACAATGAAGGTACCTCTGATGAATACAAATATGTAGAAACATTAAATGTAGCTGGTAAAAATTTTAATGGTTTTGATAAATCATTCCTAGAAAAAATTCCAGGGTTTACTAAAAAAATAAGAATGAGACAAAGAGTTATGGATCCTGCAGTTTTATTTGTTGATTGGCATAATGATGAATGTTTACCATCTCTAGATGAGTGCAAAGTTAAAGCAGGGATAGAAGGAAAAGTAGCCCATTTAGCAGTTGATGATGCAAAAGATGTGATTGAATTATTAAGAAAACAGTATGCATAATATTAAAAATACTTCAGATTTCATAGAGCTTTTGGAAATTGAATATCCAGAGAAAGCTTTAGCTCTCTTGGGTATGAATTTTCATGCACATATTTTATATACTTATCTAAAAGTTAATGCCTTGGATGAACATAGTTTCAACCCAATAAAATTTAATAATTATTTAAAAAATCCATTTATTAATATCCCTAATATCCCTTATTATAATTCTTTGAGCGTATACAATACGGGTGATATTGCCTTTCATGATAGCACTCAAAAATTACATATATTCAATGGAAATGATTGGATAGAATTTACAACCAATTAGGCATTTCATATGATTTAATAATAAATCTTATGGGTTGCTCTTCAGTTAATTGTATTCTTATTCTATTTTCATCTAGCATGATCATTGGTATAACATCTTTTTTCCAATATTTAACACCATCAACCTCATCAAATACATATATTATTGCATCTACATCATAAGAAGCCATATTATGTTGAATAGTATATACTAGTTGTGGATTATCTACTCCTAGAACTCCAACAGCTATCGAATTAAATTCTGCATCTAAATATTGTTGAAATGTTCTACCGATATATTCATAAGCTGAAATTGTTACATCTCCCTCTGGTGGTGTATTTTCAAATGCTAATACACCATTAGCATAATCAAAAATCCATGCAGATGAATGTGTAGTGGGTATTTTTTTACCACCGATAGTCAATTTCACAGAATAATCTATACCATATGAAGGTGGTATAAAACCTTTAACTCTATTACCCAAAGCATCAACTGCATAAAATGATCTTCTACCTTGTACAGTTTTATCTTCAACCATTTTTAAATTTAAAATTGGTCTTATTAAATCAGTTTCTATACTCGGAGGTGTTTCATTAACTCTATCAACCCATATCTCTTTAGCATGCTGAAATAATACTATACCATCATCTTCCTCATACCATTTCTTACTATTCCATGTATGTTGTTTTCCAGAAAGTTTTTTTTGTGAAAAATTGATCTTTGTACTATCTAACATGATTATCTCCAATTTTTAGAAATTTCTTCAATTTCATCTATTTTAAAATTATTCGTTTTTATAACAACTTTAATAACATACCCATACCCAGATGCATATGTCGAAAATGTTCCTATCGTCCAAGATATATCATATCCCGTTGCAGTTTTAATATTATCTGTTCCACAACCAGTACCATCAACATTAAATTTCTTAGAAAATATTTCACTATCAAATAATTCATTTATATTTAACCATGCAGTTACACTAGGAAATTTTAAATATATATCAAAATCAACACCGATTATACCTGTTGTTGTTATTCTCAATGTACCATTTGAATTTGGTTTTTTAGGTGCCCATATTCTTCTAAAATATTCTTGATTATGGGTTTTATTAGCACTATAATCTACATCGATATTATAAGTATTGAAACTATTTTGTGCTTTTATCAATGCTCCCATATATTGTTGTGCATCATTTGGCTTTAATAATATATTTGAATCCCACGTACCATAACTATTATTTTCTACAGAAATAATATTATCCATATCCACAGCAGTTTTTTTAATTCTATATTCTTCATCAATGAATGTTTCTTTTAATCTAGTTGAATTGCCTGTAAGTGGATGTGTGTCAATTAATAATTTAATTGTTTGTGAAATTTCTTTTCCCCAACCTGTAACTACTTTACCTGATTTAGCATTTAACTTTACATTATCAACAATACTATTATTGGCAATGTACTCTATAATATGATTAGTCAATGTAAATACATCATTCCAAGCAGGAACTGTTTCACTTTTTAAATTGGAATTTGTATGGTTCCACTCTAATAATCCAGCATTAGATCCATTCATAGTTAATGAAATAGGTTTGTCCCAATATGTATAATCAAATATATTTGTAGCCATCAAATTTAATGAAAATTTTATATTATTATTATAATATGGTATTCCCGACACATATTTCGTATTTCCAGAAAGTAATGTAAAATCCACAATTTGTGTTGTAGGCAATGTTTTGCTTGGATCATAAAAAATTTCAAGTGGATTGGTTTTGAAAATTGGTAAGTTGGTTTCATCGCCATCAGATGATACACTTATGATTCCTCTATGTGCAACATATGTTGAATGTTTTCCTGGTGTTAATGTTAAATTAACAGTACCTGTACCTCTTTGCCATTTTTTAAAATCATTATATCTTTCAACTGTATTGATAGTCAATGCACCAGATGAACTTTTATATTTAGCTTTGTTAGGATTTATTTCAACATTAACAATTTCACCAAGAAAATTTGTTGTTGGTTGAATTATTGCAGGATCAAATCCCTGCATAACACCAAAATAATCTCGTCCTTTTTCATTAAATAGTTCATATAAATTTAATCCATTATCAACATCTTGACCATCAAAAACAACCTTTATTACCCCTTGGTCAGCTCTACCAAATTGTTGTTGTTGAATACCTTTTACTGCTATACCTGTTGTTGGTAAGCTTGCCTCGATACTAGCAACATCAACAATGTAATTGATAAAATCACCAGGTTGAACATCAAATAAATCAAATGAATTAGGTGTGTTTATTAATTTTGAAACTCTACCCGATTTAACAGTTTGTTTTAAATTTAAATTCCCTCTTAAAAATGTTGCTTCAGATGGAGCTAAATCTTTTAATGCTTCATTTACATCATCCATTGCATCAGCAATTTTTGTTTGTTCCGTAAAATCAAATAGTCCATCAGGCCAATACTCGCCATCCTTTGTTGGACCTAAAGCATCAGCACCAACAATTCTTATTTCCCATTCTTCAGGCTGAACTGGTAATCCTGTAGATTTATCTAACTTTAAGAAAACCCCCTGCAACTTTCCAATACTATTATTGAACCATATTCTACCTAATTTCCATTCTTCTCGAGGTGGAATTTCAGATAAATTTTCAGGAACTAAATTTTTGATTTGTGCATTTGGGGAAAGCTTTAAGTTTTGTTTCAGTATAAAATCCGATGCCATTTATTAACTCTCCTTAACTTTTTATATATTTATATTCATTGACCGATTTAAATTAGTATATTCAAACATTAAAAAATATTTGTAATTTATATACTTATTCAAATATACATTATTTTTCTTATTTATACTTTTATTATAAACTTTTATATTTTTTTGTATAATTATTATAAAAATACAAGGAGAAAGTTTTGAATATAGCATTATTGAATAATCTTACATTTTTACAAGATGTATTGAATGAATATATAACAACGGATTGGAAAAATAAAAGAAGTGAATTGGATTTTATGATTGCATCCCATATGGAAATGTCAGAATTAATTGATACTGAATACAAAGATGAAAATGGTGTTAAACATAATACCAGTTGGAAATGGTGGAAGAATCAGGATTCAAGTATTGAGACCGCTAAAAAAGTTAATTGGAATAAACTGCACCCAGCAGTATTGGCAAATATTAAAATTGAATTAACAGATTTAGTTTTTTTTACCCTTTCACAAAAAATTTTAAATGACCATACAGATCCTGATATATTTGTACCTTCAAGTGATAACGATTGGCTTAATTTTATGAGTATAACAGCAAATAACTTATTACAAAGACCAGGAGCAGCTATGTCTTTAATTTTAGGTTTAGCTG
>JACCDZ010327123.1_pt1 | contig 21162 bp, 16 predicted proteins | sample 7449551 | NCBI WGS metagenome assembly JACCDZ01 (sample SAMN15323452, study PRJNA562643) | freshwater metagenome | isolation source: river surface water | place: USA:Blue River Watershed | collected 2017-08-18
ACAACGGTATCTACTAACTTTGACGGCGCCTTTTCACCTCGTTTGGGACTTGTGTTTCAACCTACAAAATCTCACGCTATTTTTGCTAGCTACGCTAATTCATTTGCTTTGAATTCAGGCGTTGATATAAATAACAATGCCTTGCCTCCTTCCCTAATAGATCAATATGAGCTTGGAATAAAAAATGAATTGTTCAAGGGGATGCTTTCGGCAAATGTGACGGCCTATCGGATTTTGAACAATAATTTAGCCCAAAACTCTTTAATCAATGCGACTACCTATTCCTATGTAAAAGAATTAGTGGGTGCTGTCCAAAGTGAGGGATTAGAAATAGACCTCAGCACTAAACCAGTTGCTGGAATTTCATTTACCGGAGGTTATAGTTATAACGAAACGAAATATGTGAAAAGTAACACCTACATTGAGGGAAGTTTATTGCGCTATAATCCGAACCATACCGCTAATATTGGGATTTCTTTCCGTCACAATGGATGGCAAGCAGGCTTAACATCTGTTTATATTGGGGAACGCTTCGCTGGCAGATCCACTCGGGTCGCTGTGGCAAATGACGCTTACAGATTAATCGAATTACCGGCTTATACACAAGTTGATTTTAGCCTCTCTTATCGGATAAAACATTTTATCGTTCGCTCTAAAGTAGCTAATTTAGGCGACGTATTAAGTTATAATGTGCACGATGACAATTCGGTAAATCCTATTACCCCCCGAAATTATAGCCTTAGTTTAACCTTTGCTTTCTAAATCATGAGTCAACTTTCTTCTAAAATGAGAATTTACCACCGTTACCTAGGCTTTTTTCTGGCCGGTATTATGGCGGTCTATGCAATCAGCGGCATTATTTTAATTTTTCGCGAAACTAAATTCTTAAAAAGTGATGTGCATAAAGTAATCACATTACAGCCCGGTTTACAAGGTGAAAAGCTGGGTAAAGAACTTAGAATTAAGGGGTTTAAGCCTGATACTACACTAGGTGACATTGTTCGATTTAAGCAAGGAACCTACAACCTGAAATCTGGGGTAGCGGATTATACCGTATCGGAACTGCCTAAGGTAGTTAGCAAGATGACAAAACTGCACAAGGCAACTACGAATGATCCCTTGTTTTATCTGAATATTTTCTTCGGTTTATCTCTGCTGTTCTTCGTGATTTCATCCTTCTGGATGTTCTTGCCGAAGACGACCATTTTTAAAAAGGCGATGCTTTTTACGGCGGCTGGGGCTATTTTGACCCTCGTATTATTGCTGTTGTAAATCTAGTATAGGTAGGGAATAAGTGCTTTCACGCGTTTTTTGTAAGTAGTATATTCTTCGCCAAAAACAGCGACTAACTTACGCTCCTCCAGTCGGTAGCCTACCATAAGGTAGACGTAAGAAATGAGAAGTACGAGTCCCATTTTCTGGGTGGGGATAAGCAGAAAAAGACCTAAAATTAAGATGATTGTCGCGAAATAGAGTGGATGACGAACGAAACCGTACATCCCTGTTTGGACTAATTCCGGTTTTCCTTCTGCCTTAATTCCGAGAAATTCTGCTCCGTCAAAAGCCTGAAATGCGAGGAATAAAAATACCAGACCGATGACCGTTATGGCACTACCTAGGGCTAAGCTGCCTGTAAATAAATAGGCGTCAGGCGTGAGGATGCTTTGAATCAATAAAGGAATTAATCCCCCTAAAGCAATCAAGTTATAGAGCAGTCGGTAATAGGTAAAAAGGAAGGGCGATTTCCGCTGTATGAGCGCCTTAGCCGTGGTGGAGGCTAAAAAGCTATGGACAAAAAAGTAGAACACCCAAGCTATTCCGAGAATCGTGATTTCCATTTTGAAAATGATTTGGCACAAATCTAAACTATAATAGACATAATTTTCCTTTTTATCAGGATATGAAATGCTAAAACTATTCCTAACTTATGTTTCTAAACCTATGAAACATGAAATATCTAGCTATCCTTTTACTAGGATGTAGCCTTTCTTTATCTGCCCAAATTCCGGCTGGCAAAAAGGTCATCTCCTCCCTGTATGTGTACGATCTAGCTTCTGGAAAGTCCGAATTAATTCTGACGGAGAAACGCCATTTTGAAGCACCTAACTGGTCTCGAGATGGCAAGTTTTTGTTAATCAATGCCTACGGAAAACTCGAAAAAATTAGCCCGAAAGGCGAGAAATTAGGCGAGTTAAACACGGGCTCCGTAGCTAAGGCGAATAACGATCACGGCTATAGTTTTGATGGGAAATCACTTTATATCTCTAGTGCAAAAGCAGAAATCAAAGAGCATACCTCTTTTATTTATAAGGTTGGCTCAGAGGGAGGCTCCCCTGTTCAATTAACACCTTTAACTCCCTCGTATTGGCATGGGGTCTCTCCTGATGGCAAAACCATCGTTTATTGCGCGGCCAGAAATGGCAATTATGACATCTATTCGATGTCTTCGAATGGAGGAGATGAAATTCGATTAACTACTACGGATGGTTTAGATGATGGCCCAGAATACTCACCAGATGGGAAATACATTTACATCAATTCCTACCGTTCAGGGATGATGCAGATTTGGCGGATGAAGGCGGATGGATCTGATCCAGAGCAGATGACCTTTGATGCCCATTCAAATTGGTTTGCACACATTGCGCCTACTAACAAAGTGGCGACGATTATTACCTATATGGAGGACCAAAAGCAGGCCCATCCTTTTGGACATCAAGTCAAACTTCGTTTGTTGGATCTGAAGACGAAAGAAGTGAAGGATTTAACCGAGGCATTTTATGGGGGACAAGGAACCATTAATGTGCCTTCTTGGAGCCCAGATGGCAAGAAATTTGCCTATGTGCGCTATGCCTTGGAAGATTTGTAAAAAGGGAGTAAATTCACAAAAAACCTATTGAAATATGAACAAAGATAGTCAAGCTTCTAGACGGAAGTTTTTACAACAAATAGGGGCAACTAGCCTCGTCGCGGCGTCTTCGCCTTTCGCCTCTTTAGGCGCTCAGCAAAAAGCAGAGGAACGTATTTTGACCTACGAAAAACGCATTTCGGTGGGCGAAAAGATCCGCTTAGGTGTGATTGGTTTTGGGGTACAAGGTCACTTTGACTTAGCTTCAGCGCTGAAAGTTCCAGGGGTAGAATTAGCCGGAATCTGTGATTTATACACGGGTCGTATCGAAAACGCGAAGGAATTATACGGCAAGGATTTATACACGACACGTAATTACAAAGAATTATTAGACCGTTCGGATATCGATGCGGTGATTATCGCGACACATGATGTGTGGCATGCACGCATCACCATCGATGCTTTGGCAAAAGGCAAACACGTCTATATCGAGAAACCGATGGTCTATAAAATAGACGAAGGTCCGAAGGTGATTGCCGCCCAAAAGAAATACGGTAAAGTCCTACAAGTAGGTTCACAACGGGTGAGCAGCATCGGATTAGCGAAAGCGAAAGAGATGTTAGCTGCCGGTGAGATCGGAAAATTGAACATGGTGAACGCGGTCTATGATCGCCAAAGTTCCATCGGCGCTTGGCAGTATACCATCCCTAAGGACGCGGATGCATCCACTTGCGACTGGAATCGATTCATCGAGGCGACGGCTAAAATGGAATTCGATTCGAAGAAATTCTTCTGGTGGCGCGCCTTTAAAGAGGTAGGAACCGGCGTAGCAGGTGATTTATTCATTCACTTGTTATCAGGAACCCACTTTATGACGAATTCGAATGGACCAGAAACCATCTTCTCAACAGGTCAATTTAGCCACTGGAACGATGGCCGTAACCTACCAGATGTGATGTCAGGCGTTATGCAATATGGGAATACGGCAGAGCATCCTGCCTTCCAATTAACCCTTCAAGTGAACTTCGTGAGTGGAACGGGGGGGCAAGAAGTTATTCGTTTGATCGGTTCAGAAGGGGTGATGGATGTGAAAGGCAATACGATTTCCGTGAAGCATAGCATCATGCCAGAAGCTCCAGGCTTCGGGGGGTATGATTCGGTGTTTACACTTCCTAAAAGTATGCAGGAGGAAATGACCCGCGAATACAATGCAAAGTGGACGGATGCACAGCGCAAGCGCCCTACGAAAGAAGACGTTATTTTCAGAGCGCCTGCAGGATATGACGAGCACGTGGATCACTTCACTCACTTCTTCGATGCGATCCGCAACGGAACATCGGTAGTGGAAGATGCTACATTTGGATTTAGAGCTGCGGCACCTGCCTTAGCTTGTAACGAAAGTTATTTCCAAAAGAAAATCATTCAGTGGGATCCAGTGAATATGAAATTGAAGTAAAGATAAAAGCCTCAGATCATCCGATTTGGGGCTTTTTTTAAACCACTTATCTGTCGATATGACCGCTTAATAAAAGAGTGGATATATATCTGTTGCGGGCTGTAATTTTCAGAAATTATGGAAAACGAAATCATTAAAAACATCTCGAACCCGGCAGCTTTGGAAAGCTTGTATCGTTCGAATCCTGCTACATTTAGCCGTGCTTTCGAAGCGGTTTATCCACAAATCTCCACGGAACTTGCTGCCCAAATTTGGCAGGAACGTTTAGCTGTTTCCTCTACGTCTTGGGGCTCTAAAAACGATTGGATATTGCTGGTGGCCTTTGCGCTACTCGCCGGTTTCTTTATGCAGCTTCCCGATCTAGCACATCTTTCACATGACCGCTATTTCCCGCGTAACATGTCCTTTTTTGTGATGCCCGGAATAGGCGCCTACTTTGCTTATAAGCAAGGGCTAGGTTTGAGAGAACTCCTGTGGCCTATCGCCACCTTAGTGGCATCCATCCTTTTTATCAATCTGTTGCCGGAGAAAAGTACCACCTTGCTGTTAACCTGCCTGCATATTCCTATCTTGATCTGGTTAGCGGTGGGATACATTTTTGCGGGATCTGATGCGGGCAAGCGGATGGATTTCTTGCGTTATCACGGAGACTTAGTAGTGATGACGGTTGTTATCGGGTTAGCAGGAGGATTGTTTACGGCCTTAACGTTGAATCTGTTTAATTTAGTGCAGCTTAAAATTGACGATTTTTATTTCCGCTATATCGTCCTTTCTATCCTTCCTTCGGTGCCGCTTTTTGCCACTTTATTAGTGCGCCAAAACACCAGTTTAGTCAGCAAAATTTCCCCCGTGATCGCTCGTATTTTTACGCCTTTAGTTACGATCACCCTAGCTATTTTTTTAGTAGCTATTATTTTCACGGGGAAAGATCCCTACAATGACCGGGATTTTTTGCTGATTTTTAATGGGGTTTTGATAGGCGTGATGGCCTTGATTTTGTTTTCTCTAGGTGAAGCGACAAAGCAACATGCCTCTCGCATTCACCAGTATTTTCTGTTGGCTTTAGCTATTGTAGCCATCATTGATAATGGGATTGCCTTATCAGCGATTGGGTTCCGATTAATGGAATTTGGTGTCAGCGCGAATCGACTCGCAGTTTTAGGAAGCAATGCGCTGGTTATGGTTCATTTAGTATTAGTAACACGTCACTTATCCCGGTTTATAAAGGGAGTTGAAACGGTGGAGGGTATCGAAAAAGGCCTGACTACCTACCTTCCTTATTACGCAGTTTGGGCGGCGATTGTGAGTTTTATTTTCCCGTTAATATTCTCTTTTAGCTAATAAAAAAGGCCCGGAATTCCGGGCCTTTCGTTTGATAGGGTTAGGGGTATATTATTGCATTTGCATCGCATCCATTCCAGCACCTGAATTGTTCTTTTTCATTTGGCTCATGTCGAATTTACCGAAACGAAGAGAGAACGTTAGACGAATCATTTGTGGATTCGCTAAGCGGAAAGAGGTCTGCGAGAATCCTTCGCCGAAAGAAACGCGGGTGTTTCCACGTGAACGTGTGATATCATTGAAGGCTAATGTTAAGGAAGCCATGTCGTTTTTCAAGAAGGTCTTTTTGATCGCTAAGTCAATGCCAAAGAAAGGTTCAATATATCCCTGCGATGAACTTTGTGCTTGACCACCCGGAGGGCCTGGCATTTGTTGGCCAGAGGTAACAGGCACATTCGTCTTTCCTTGGTAATCACCAGACAACTGGATGCTCCACTTTTTGGGCAAAATAAACGTGTTATTTAGCTTCCCAAAAACAGACCACAAAGCTTCGTTTACTTGTGTCGCATCGATGTTCGAAATGTTGATTTTCGAATTGTACATGTTCACGTTCGCCGTTAAATCCCACCAGCTTTGAAGCTTGTTTGTGTAAGTAAATTCTACCCCGTAATTAATGCTCGAATTCGCGTTCACAAACGTGTTAATTAAATCCAGTTTACCACTAATCGGATTCGTCTCTTGTTTCAAATAACGCGTGATCAAATTATCTGTGTACTTATAATATCCAGACACTAAGAAGGTGGCAGAACCCTGTGACTTGCTGTAAGAAAGTTCACCCGATGTGGTGAATTCCGGAACCAAATCCGCGTTACCTCGCTGGATATTTAAGCTGTCGCTATAATCTACAAACGGAATGATTTGGAAGAAATTAGGGCGATTCACGCGGCGGGTCACACTTAATTGTAACTGATCCGTCTTCGATAAATCCTTCTTCAAGAAGATGGATGGGAATAAGCTAATCGGGTATTTATTGCTAAACGCTTGATTCGTATTTAATAATTTACCCTCGTATTCTGAGCTCTCCCCACGTAAACCAATCTTGTAGGAAAGTGTTTTGCTCGCCTTTCCAGAGATAGAGAAATAGGCCGCGTACACCTTGTTCGTGCTCTCATAATTCGCAGATGCAGCAGAAATAGTTTTATAAACATCTGTGCCTACCGGCTTAATGGTATTCAGAATTTGATTTTCTAGGTCATTAATTTGCGCACGTAAGCCTGTTTCGATAGTCCCTTCATTTTTAATGGGAGTTACATAATCTATTTGAGCTGTGATAAATGAATTTTTACCTGAACCTATGTTCTTTTGAATCTGCGTACCTGTGATGACATTGTTTTTCAAATAATCGGTTGTGAATAGACCGTCATATTGATTAGTTCCGCCAAAATAGTTGAAATCCCCAGTTAGTTCACGACCAGCTTTTGGATAGCTGTGCTTAAATCCAGCCTGAAATCCAGCCGGTTTAAATTCACGCATATTCTCGGATAAGCGTTGGCTTTGTGTGGTAACCCCATTGACAGTACTCACAATTTCGGTGTTTTCCGTAGGGCGGAATTGACCGCCACCACCAAAGAAAGCGCCTAAAGAAAGCGTCGTCCGGTTGCTGGCTGCATAGTCTGCCGCGAAACGGGGGAATAACATCATCCCTTGCGTTTTGTTATCTGATTCCTGGCTTACAGAGGATAAAACACCCCCTAAATCGCTAGAACGAAGACTATTCCCGATGGAATTATTGCGCATGCGCATGTTCATTAACGTCGCCGTTAAATTCCATTTGTTCTGTTGGTAGGTAAAATTTCCCATGATATTCGAACCGCCAAAACGATCCGCTCCCACATTCACCATCCCATTATAACCGTTCTTTTTGTTCTTCTTTAACACGATATTAATAATACCCGCCATACTTCCAGACGCATCGTATTTCGCAGATGGATTCGTGATCACCTCTACTTTTTCGATGATATCTGCAGGGATTTGGTCCATCGAAAGACTTGTAGGACGGCCATCGATAAACAAGGTCGGGTTCGCATTACGCACCTTTACATTACCATCGATATCCACTTGTACCGATGGAATATTGCGCATCACGTCGATGGCAGTTCCGCCTGTGGTCACCAGGTTTTGGGCTACATTAAATGATTTCTTGTCGATGTCCATTTCGACCAAAGATTTCGTCCCCGTCACCACCACATTTTCTAATTCCTTCGAATCTAACGCTAATTTGATATTACCTAAATCTTTCTCAAAGGCGGCCATCATTTTCGCCATATCAGGCTGAACCCCTGGCTCCATTTTAGGCATTTCAAATACCACCGCAGCTTCGTAATTTTTGTAACCTACAAAACTGATTTTGATTTTTAAACGTGCGTTGACCGGGATTTCTTTGAAGTTGAAATCACCGTTTAGCTCTGCAGTCTGTGCTTTCACTAAGATGTCTTTTGCCTGTTTAGTTGCGGGATCGACGGTGGATTTCAATAAAACGACCGAAGCGAATTCAACAGGTTTCCCCATTTCGTCTACGACTTTTCCATAGACATGACCCTGATTTAGATTTGCTCCAGGACCACGCGCACCCGCTGGAGGGCCTCCAGGAACTTGAGCAAAAGTGGTAATGGAGAGAAGCGCGAATAGCGCTGAAGCAAGTATTTTTCTCATTAGGTGGATTGTTTACCATAAAATTGTACCACAAAGGTACATTCATTTAAATAGATAGGGCATTTTTTCTGCCTGGCGGTTGATTGTATAGATGAATGATGGATTTTATGCGAGAAAAGGTTTTTCTTTACAGGATGAAAAAGCTCTTCTTTCTTTTTTTCCTGGCGGCATTTACTGCCACCGCCCAATCCAAACCAGCTGGTAAGTTAGATACGTCTAAACCAGTTCTGACCCTTGAGGCTTCCTGTGGTACTTGCAATTTCGAGATGAAAGGCAAAGGCTGTTTTCTAGCGGTGAAATACGAAGGTAAGGCCTATGCCGTGGAGGGCACTGGACTAGATGACCATGGAGATGCACATGAGGAGAAGGGGTTTTGCATGGCGGTGCGTAAGGCCAAAGTCCAAGGCAGTTTAAAAGAAGATAAATTCGTCGTAACCTATTTTGAGCTTTTAAAGCTAGAATAAGCTATCTTTGCACTGATGAAAAACACGTGGGTCTTACGGGTAGTCGTTTTTTGTGGCTTTATGCTGCTAGGCTCCCGCGTAACTTCTAATCCCACCTTCACGTCCTTCTACCATACGCACTTATATGCGACCACAGATCATTCGGATTTAATTTTTGCGATCGAGTTAGAAGACGAAGTAGAGGATGTCATCACCTCTTTTATTTCCGCGACGTCGTTTGATTGGAAACTAGAATCGGCTGTTATTTTAGGCCTTCTCGTGCTCCTCTTTTTCGCACCCACCACCTCGGTTGTCCTTCCCGCTTATTTACGATATCATAATTTACGACTGTAGAAAATTAGACATTTCCTTTATTCAATTAGTCTAATTTAATACCAGTCTATCTTATGAAAAAAATCATGTTATTGATCCTTGCGATCAACCCAATTCTATTTGCCTTTGCGCAGACGGATAATGAAGCCCTGAAAATCAAGTTGAATGAAAGTGGTTCGCACTATTTTCAAACTACTTTTTTGAATCAAGTTTGGGTTCGTACGACCGAAAATAATCCTGGTACCTTAGTACAAGGAAATCCGGAGTCTCAATCGTTTGATATTGGCTTGCGAAGAACTCGTTTACAACTTTTTGGCCAGATTACGGATCGAACGTTTATCTATTTTCAGTTTGGCCAAAACAACTTTAATGCCCAATATAACTCCACTTCTAATCGCAAGATTGCGCCATTTTTCCACGACGCTTTAGGGGAGTATCGAATCTCAGATAAAAACCAGTTGAAAGTGGGTGGAGGCTTGAGTATTATTGGGGGCCTATCCCGTTTTTCTCAGCCCAGCATTGGCACGATTACGACGATGGATGTGCCCGTTTTCGCCCAAACTACGGTGGATCAAATCGACCAATTTTCACGTAAATTAAGTGTCTATGCAAGAGGCCAAATAGGCCGTTGGGATTACCGCTACATTCTAAGCGATCCTTTTCCAATCACTTCGAATGGTCAAACGCCACCGGCACTTGCCCCCGTTTCTAACTTTGCGTTAAAGGGACATAATTTGCAACACCAAGCCTACTTGATTTACCAGTTTTTTGACCAAGAATCACATACCACACCGTATATGACGGGATCCTATTTAGGAACAAAAAAGATCGTTAATATCGCTACTGGGGCTATTTACCAGAAGAATGCGATGTGGAATAAACAAGTTTCATCGCCTGATACGACCTACCAAAACATGGTGCACTGGGCCATCGAAAGCTTTGTCGACATTCCTTTGAACAAGGAAAAACACAGTGCGCTTAATGCTTACATTGGATATTTCAATACGAATTATGGTACGAATTATTTGCGCTATAATGGGGTGATGAACCCGGCAAATGGGACATCAGCGACAGCAGCGAATTCGATCAGCGGACAAGGTCCGGTGTATGGAAATAGCTACCCGATGTTTGGAACTGGTTCGGTTGTTTATACGCAGATTGGTTATTTATTGCCTTCTAAAAATGCGAGCATGTCGAATCGCTGGATGCCCTATGCTTCTGCGACTTTGGCAAAATACGACCGCCTAAATGGCTTCTCAAATAACACCTACAACTTTGGGATTAATTACTACATCCAAAGCAATAAATCGAAGCTAAGCCTAGACTTTCAAAATCGCCCCAGTTTCCTCGTGAACCAAGGCGAATTACTGAAAGGGCAACGCTTGAACTCGGTGACGCTTCAATTTCAATTGTTTATCTAATGAAAAAGGTACTCTTCTTTTTACTGATTTCATTCATGGGATTTAGTCAGCAGAACTTCTTTAATGTTCCTAGTTCGGATATGACGAAGGCAAAACACGTGTTTTTCCAGCAACAATTGAATTTCATTAGTGCTGGATTTCAGTCCTCCACGACCTTTTGTTATGGATTAGGGAAAAATTATGAGATAGGTATTAATGTGATCGGAGTAACGGTCGATTATGCGGCATCCTTACAAGATAATGCAGGCACTTTTATGGTGGTGAATGGGCAGAAAAAGTGGGACGTATCTCCTGCTTTTTCTGCTGCATTGGGGGGGCAAATTGGATTAAGTTCACTCGCTGAAGGGGGTACATATGCCTATTCGAACGGCGTTTATAAGCTAGAGAACACGAAATTAGTGGGAGGATTATACTATACTTCTGATGCCTATTTTGGACCGGAAAGTAGGGGTATAGGTACTTCAGGTGTTTTGGGTAAGTTTGGATTTCAGGCGGGTATTGAGCGAAATCTTTGGAAAGAAAAACTCTTATTTCAAGCTGATTTTATAAGCGGTAAGCACTCGTTAGGAGAGGTCGTTATAGGCGGGGCTTACTTCATCTCAAAGAATGTGGTTCTGTCAGCCGGCTATCAAATACCTATCATGGGTAGCAAATCTCAGGATGCAGTCGTTTTTGAGATTACCTATATTCCCTAAATATATTTTTTACCAACTACAAACAAAATCGTATTAGCCAGCACAGCACAACCGAAGATGATGATTGCCATCGTAAACGGTGTTCCATCGAAAAACAAACCTACTAAGGTGGCGCATACTGCTCCCCAGGCCATTTGAATGGACCCTAACATGGCCGAAGCTGTTCCGGCTCCTTTATGAAATGGACGTAAGGCGAGTGTTGCGACATTGGGGAAATTAAATCCTTGGCAGCCCATAATAAGGAAGAGCAAGGCGATATTTAATTCCATGGACAAGAGGTCTAGTTTAGCTAAAATGGAAAGCAAAAGGCCTAAGGTTAATTGCGTAGGCAAGGTTACTTTCAAAATTTGCAAGCTAGAATACTTCTTTAAAACGACCCGATTCAATTGACTTGCGGAGATAATTCCGGAAGCGACGATGGCAAAAATGAATCCAAATTTGGACTCATTCACCCCATAATACGTTAAGAAAGTAAGCGGCGCACCACCTACATAAGTGAAAATACTTCCAGCACCTATGGCTCCTGTGAAAGCAAAGACTAAATACTGCTTCTCTTTGAATAAAGATTTGTACGCCTTTACAATGGTCGAGATTCGAAATGCACCCCCATGTTCACGGTTCGTCTTTTCGGGTAGCCAAGATTTAATTAAAAAGATGATTACTAATAAGATGCCAGCTAAGGTTAAAAAGATAGCCTTCCAGTTAGCAATGGTTAATAATAAACTACCTAACGAAGGAGCTAAAATAGGAGAAACTCCTAAGATTAAAATCATTAATGACATGATCTTTGGGCGGTCATGTTCTTCAAAGGTTTCTCTAATCACGGCATTAGGAGCTACCATTCCTACGCTACCACCTAGTGCTTGGAACAGGCGAAAAACAACTAGCATTTCTACAGAGGGCGAAAAGGCGCAGGCGATAGAGCTTAACACATAAACAGATAAGCCAATATACAGCACATTTTTGCGGCCGAAATGATCTAAAAGTGGGCCACTAATTAACTGCCCAAGACAGATGCCAAAAAAGAAACTGGAAAGCGTATATCCCATTTCCTCTTGCGAGCAATTCAGTGCAAAGGCAATGTTCTTAAAAGCGGGTAAATACATGTCGATGGACAAAGGTCCAATGGCAGACAAGATTCCCAGAATTAAGATAATTTTCGTGCGGTTCGCAGAAGTAGGCATTATAGAGGGGTATATTAAGAAAGGACAAAGGTACGCCCAATATTCTTAAATTAATACCCCGGCACTAGCCTGCAATGCATATATGGTTTTAAAGAGGTAGGCTTTCAGCTCCGTTAATTTCTCAGCGGCCTCCATCGCTTTTGTCTCCCGGCTATTGATTAAAAATAGCGATGATTCCCCTTGTGCAAAGCGATTTTCTTCTGCTTTCACGAGCGTCTGGTAGTTTGAAAGGGCTTTTTCCTGGGTTTGGATTTGCTTTTTTAGGGCTTCAACTTGGTTGAAATAAGAGCTAATTTTCACTTGAATTTGCTGTCTTTTTTGGGCTAAATTCAAGGATTCCTCCTGTATTTTTAATTTCGCTAACTGGTAATCTGCGCGACCTTTTGAGAGACGTAAAGGCATTTCAAATTTGATGCCGTATTGGTAATTATTATCAAAAAGAGCCCGCGTTTCAAGGCTAGGTGCTAAGCCTTTCGAAAGGGCATTATAGCTCACGTCTAGCTTGGGAAGTAAACTCTGAAACTTTAATTTTTTCTCTACATTTAAGCCTTCAATCTTGTACTGGTAGACACTTAGATCTGGGTGATTTGCATAAGCCTTCTCTAATAGAGACGAAAGATTTAAGTCTAAATCGGCTAGTATAGCCATCTCATTTTTCACTTCTGCAGGCTGCACCTCTAGGGGCAATTCTTGTGGCGTATTGTTTTCTTGCCACAAATAAACGGATAAGGCTAAACGGGAATTCTCTTTCTCCATCCATTTTGCCTGATATAAATTGTCAAAATACTGTTGCTGGGTCGTTGCTTCTACGGTATCAATGGCTGGTCTTTCTCCTAGTTCCACACTACGTTTAACGAAGGAAACACGCGCTTCAGCGATGCGAAGGTTTTGGTCGACAATTTTTAAAACTCGTACACTTTTCACCCAATTCCAATAGGCCGCCATTGCATCAGAAAACAAATCGTTCAGAATGCTGCGCTGCTCTTGCAGGGCCATTTTATTCATCAATTTTGCCTGTTGCAAACTAGCTCTTCGTTGATCGATAAAAAGATTTTTTGCTAACGGAAGAGTGATCCCCATATAGCTCGTTTCTCCCAAGGTTTGATCTGGATTCGTACGAGAACCTCGTAAGTTTTCCATGCCAGAACGCAGCTCAATTCCATACCAAGTAGGGATATTTAATTCAGGAGCATGGTACTCATAATAGTTCTTGCCATCAAAGGTTTTCTTCGTACTGTAGTGGCTTAAAATAGGGTCAAAACCCGCTCTCGCCTGCAGGATTTGAGCCTCTGATTTTTGCACACCGATACCAGCCTGCTTCGCAATGGGGTGGTAAGCTTGCACAATTTTCAAGAACGCCTCCGGGTACAAAACAGGCGTTTGAGCTAAGCTCGAAAAACTCAAAAGGAAGAATAGTATGAACTTATTTTTCATCTTTTTTTACCGTGTAAAAGTCAGCTGGGAAACCATTAATGTTTCGCCATAATTCATACCACAATGGCACATCATTTAACAAGGCAATGCCTTGCGCACCCGCTCCCATTTTGATTTGTTTTGGCCATTTTTTGTCTTTAGGATCTTCGACTACAATGACGCGGAACATACCCTTTTCGTCAATGTTATTTTCTACTGCTCGGATCTTACCTGGGAAAGTCCCGAAACTTTGATCTGGCCAACCACCCGCGAAAATAATCGCCGGGAAACCATCGAAAATAAAACGCACTTCTTGGCCAGGAGAAACGAGAGGTAAATCGACAGGTCGCACGTACATCTCCACGGCATAATTCGTGTTTTGCGGAACAACCGTTAATAATTCCTCCCCATCTTTTAGAAGCTCGCCAATACCCGCTTTTTTCGCGTTAATTACCTGACCGCTTTGAGGGGCTAAAATATAGTACATCCCATCTCGAATGGTATAACTCGATACTTGGTTTTCTAATTTAGCGATGTCTCCTTTTCCTGTTTCAATCATCCCTAAGCTTTGGAATTTTTCTCCCTCTGCTTTGTTCATTTTTTCGCTGTATTCCTGGTCCACTCCACGTAATTCGATTTTCGTATTTTGAATCTCTTGTAGGGTCTGATTTACTTTATTTTCAGCGATCGTTTTCTTCGCTAAAGCGTTTTGCATCGATGCATTGCGCTGTTGAAATTGTGTCTGCGAAATCAAGCCCTCTTTGTACATTTTTGAGTTACGCTCAAACTGATCTTTGACTAAATTGTATTCGTTATTCGCCGCTTCTAGCTCCGATCTTTCCCCCGTTATTTTTTGCTGTAATTGGGTGATTTTGTTCGTTAGCTGATCTTGTTTTAATGATTTAGAAGAGCGTAGGTTCGCAATTTGATCTTCGGTAGCTTTTACTTTTTGTTCGTAAAATTCCACAGTTCCTTTTTTCGCGTCTAGCTGTTCTTGGGTTCTTAAAATCAATTTAGGATCTAGGTATTCTGCTTTGATCTCTGAGATTTTAGCTAGAGTATCTCCTTGTTCCACAAAGTCTCCCTCTTTCACCCACCAACGACTGATTTTACCGGCGATGGGGCTATAGATTTTTTGAGGTTTTTGCTCTTGGTACAAACTGGTGATCTGTCCTTTAGATCTAATATTTTGAGTCCAAGGAAGGAAGAGGATGCCTAGTAATATAAGTCCCAGTCCGATTAACCAAGGTCTCGTAGCCGGTCCTTTTCCGCGCAGGTAAATTTGATTAAATGACTTAAACTTTTCCATGATCGAAAACTAATTTTTTATCGAATCCGGTAGACTCGTTGGTAGAAATAAGAACCGTTGCATTCGATTTTTTTAATAAATAATCGCGCAAATTATCTGCTAATTGGGTATCTAATCCATTCCATGGATTTTCCAATAAAAGCAATCGCTTGTCCCCACAAAGTGCGCGAAGTAGCAAGATCTTTTTAATGATCGTTTGTGGCGTCTTCTTACCTAATGGCTCGATCTCCGTATCAAATCCTTGCGGGAAATGATTTAAGAAATCAGCGAACCCTAGGTTTTCAGCCGTCTCTAAAATGACGGAAGGATTAACTTCTTTATTTCCTAAGCTGATGTTTTCCCAAACTGTGCCATTAAATATTTCTTGCGCTTGAAGCAGTATGCCGGTATGCTTTCGCAGGCTATCTAAGCTGTAGTTTTTGATCGGGACTTTGTTGATTAATAAAGTTCCTTTAAAGTCGGGGTAGTTACCCGTTAAAATTCGCATGAAGATCGATTTACCTGAACCAGCCGGACCCGTTAATTGTATTTTATCGCCTGCATTAATGTGCAGATTTAAAGAATCTAATACAGGCTTGCCAGCTTCAAATTCAAAACTAAAGTTTTTCACCTCGATTTCAACTCCCTCCCGCGTTTGTAGCTCTAAATCTCCACTGGAGTCTAATGGACTATCGGTGACGCTCGCTAATTTTTCTAATCCAGTTATAACATCATAGGCGCTATCTAAGCTAGTAATCAATTTTTCTACCGCACCGATCACTAACATAATAACGATTTCTGCCGCTACGAATTCTCCTACGTTTAATTGCTGGTTAATTAACAAATAGGAGCCTAAGGTTAGCATCAAAGTCGTTAAGGCAATCTTAAAAAATAGGAGTGATTTGTATTGAAAAAGTAATACCCGAAAGTGTGTGGTTCTAGCCGTTAAATAGCCTATGACACTAGCGTCTGTTCGCTTTAAATTCAAATCAGATCCTTGGCTAAATTTGAATGTTTTAATAGTGCGGGCAATCTCTCCAAAAAATCCAGCCACTTCGTATTTATAGTTGGACTCCTCAATACTTGTTTCGATTCCTTTTTGGGAAGTATAATATAAAATCAATCCTAAAAGCACTAATAGAATTACCCCAAGGATGATGAATAAAGGATGATAAAGAGATAGAAGAACGATGCCAAAAACAATTTGAACCGTCGCTACCGGTATGTCAAGCAACAACTTTGCGAATCCCTTTTGAATATTTAGCGAGTCGAAAAATCGATTCACTTTCTCTGGAATATGGTACTTATCCATTTGCTTTAAATCCAACTGAGGGATTTTATCCGCAAATTCAAAGGCGTAATGAGCGAAGACCTTTTGCTGAATTGATTCGATGATTTTCATCTGATTTATTTGGAATAAACCCATGAGAAATACCCCTAAAACCACGAGGAAAATCAACACATAAATGGAGGTGACCATGGTGGCACCCATGACCAAACCGATGATCGTTTGCACTCCAAGGGGTAAGCTTAGATTGACAATACCACCTAAAATAGAGAATAAATAAATCGAACGAATCTCCTGATGATGATCCTTTATCAGGGATTGGATTCTCTTGAGCGGACTTATTTTTTGCATGTCGTCTTTATTTCTACCGTAAAACTAGGAAGACTTTTTGATATAATAGTATTACTATTATTAATAATTGTTAAAATATCTTTTGTGTTAGTAAATCTATTGTTATTTTTGCTTCAGATTAAAGACAATAATGGATTATTCACTCAGTTTCAAGGTAAATGAAAAGATCTTCGTAAGAGATCCAGAAGGCACTGAGCTTGGAAAGCAAATCGTAAAGAATGCGATCGATTTGATTTACAAGCTGGGCTTCGAACATTTTACGTTCAAAAAACTAGCGAAAGAGATGAATACGACAGAGGCGACCATCTATCGCTATTTTGAGAACAAGCATCGATTGTTGTTGTATATTTTGAATTGGTATTGGTCATACCTGGAATACCTGGTTGTGTTTCAGTTACAACCACTGGCAAATACCACCGATAAATTAACTAGATTAATCGAATTGCTTACCCACGAGCTGCCCGAGAGCGAAGGGCAGTCTGATTATAACAAGAAGTTTTTGCATCAGATTGTGATTTCTGAGAGCAGTAAGGTATACCTCGTAAAGGAGGTAAAAGAGATTAACGAGGACAAAGTTTTCAAGCCATTTAAAGATCTCTGTGCCCGAATTTCGGAATTGATTCAGGCCCATAATTCGGCGTATAAATTCCCTCATTCATTAAGCAGTACCTTGATTGAAACGGCTCATTCGCAGCTTTTCTTTAGTCAACACCTGCCTAAGCTGACAGATGCTGGAAACGAGAATAAGCAGTTGTTTGTGGAGAATTACTTGAAGGATTTGTTGTTCAAATCCCTCAAATAAACCTCACTGACCACTGTCCACTGGCTACTTATATTGCTTCGTTCTAGCGTCTTGAATGACTCCTTTCCAGTTCAAGCCATAACCAAAGTCATAGCGATGACCTTCAGAATCCACATGGCATTCCATATCGAATGGCACGTCTTCTTTTTGCTTTTCTACCACACTCATGTTCGCCGGCATTTGCATCGGCAATAGGGCTTGTGGTTCTGCTTTTCCGGAGATGATCTCTAAGATTGCTTGATCTTGTACGCTAAAACTGGCTAAAATCGCATCCGCTTTTCCTTCAAATTCTGCGAAAACCATCGGGTTAGAAACGTTGATCGAAACGATGACAGGCTTGCCATTCATCTTCGCTTTGGTCTCCTCGATTAACTGGATGTCTGTTAAGTTACGGGTCTTGACCGTTTTCCCTTTGTAGCTTCTGTTGGTGAAGTTTTCCAAAGGATCTCCTCCCGCCAGACTCACCTCACGGGCATCATTGGCGGTGTAATCAGTGTATTGAAGTGAGATAGGTAAGTAACCGTTTCCCCCTTTGGCCACATCTTCCTTATCATAACCGATATTGCTTTTTGGATTTTCGATACACACTAATGCCACATCCGCTTTCGAAGCATCGTCTGTCACGTTAAAGTATTTTTGTACCAGTTCCAAATTGATGGGAAAATCGTTCGATGCTGGAATCGGGTATCCTAAGAAGTGACGCGTAGCAGCGACAAAACGCTTCGGGATATAGATCGTTTTCTTCTCTTTGATTGGTAGCACATTAGCTTTATTTTTCAACAAAACAATCGAGGCTAATTGTGCCTCAAAACCAGCTTTCATGTATTCAGGTTTTCCCACAATTTGCTTCGTTTCCGCTGGATTTACATAGGGGTTTTCGAACAAGCCTACTTGGAAAATATTACGCAATAAACGCACCGCTGATTGCTCCATTCTAGCGCGCATTTTTGCTTCACCATGTTCCTTCACCCCCATCGCATAGGCATCAATGATAGGCTTCATGTCGTTATTACCTCCAAACTGATCTGCTCCTGCCATCAACACTTTGTAATGACGTTCCGCCATTGTTAAGTTTTCTACCCCCCACACTTTACCATCAATGAATACATCCATCGCCTTGTGATCGCCGGTTACTAACCAGTCCGTGCACACCACACCATCGTAGCCATATTTGTTACGTAACAGATCTGTAACTAAGTATTTATTGTAGTTATTCGCCACGTTTTCGTTTGTTTGGTTCCACGAAATCGTGTAATAGGGCATCACTGCCGCCGCCTTTTTCGTATTACCCGCTAACTTAAAAGCGCCCTCTGTGAAGGGGATTAAATGTTCATTGAAGTTATTCCCTGGATACACCGCAAACTTTCCATTCGCATAATGTGCGTCACGACCACCTTCGCCTGCGCCACCGCCGGGCCAGTGTTTTACCATCGCATTCACGCTAAGTCCACCCCAATTGTCCCCTTGGAAACCATTGCAATACGCTTCACCCATGGCAGCTGAAAGTTTCGAGCTCTCCCCAAAAGTCCCATCAAATCGCAACCATCTAGGTTCTGTTGCGATATCTACTTGGGGTGAAAGGGCCGTAGCAATACCTAAGGCGCGGTATTCCGCTGCTGCAATGCGACCAAATTTTTGAACGAGTGAAGGCTGGAAAGTGGCTGCCATGCCTAAAGAGGATGGCCACATGGAAATTAATCCTCCTGCAGCCGCATTAAATTCCGCCCGAGCGGAAGTTCCGTGGCGCGGATCCGTGCTATTATTTGCGGGAATCCCTTTGCCTACTGACTCGCAGAAAGCCTGCATTTTATTGTTCCATTTCGCGGCATCTTCTGGACTAGAAACCGTTGTCAATAAGACGTGGCGCAGATTATCCTCTTTTAAAAATTTCTTTTGTTGATCCGTTAGATCACTCGGATCCATTGTTTTAGGGTCAAATGGTTTGCCATTATACGTCCCTGCAAAATAACCATCCGGTCTAGCTGGCACCGCTTGGTGACCAGAATACAACATCAAACCCGCAATCTCCTCTACGCTCAATTGCTTCGCTAAATCCTTAGCACGCTCATCTACCGGCTTTCTCCAATCTTCGTACACATCCAATCGACCATTCTTATTCAGGTCTTTAAATGAAAGTCCGTCTTTTTGAATGATTTTAGCCTGATCATAGCCTAAAGTGGGGCCATTTTTCTGTTGAATGAACTGCTGCTGGCTAAAGGCCGCAGTTGAAATGGCTAGTAATCCGAGTATTTTTTTCATGTTGGTAGGGTATTATTTATAGCAAATATAGCTATTGTAACAAAATGATACAATTAATTATCCGTTCTAAATGGAGAGGCTGGCAATCCCTCCACGTTTATCAAGTTTGCACCTTCCGGATTGTCTGCCCAACCGTAGCGCACAAACATAGGCTCTGCCACCTCATCACTCCAAACCACCACCGTATTTCGTTCAATGATTGCTTTCGCCCAGACAAACTTTTTGTCCTTCCCCGCAATCGCGAAATAAGTCAGCTCGTCTTCGTCCGTTTTGTTAATGGCAAGACCGCTTCCGGTTTCGCGGAAACGAATGCGAATCCGGTTGCCTTCGATGGCGTTAGATTCATAGATGGGTCCAGAAGAAACTATGTTATCACCGTAGGCTATTTTTCTTGCGGCCAGCGCCAGTCTTTCCCCGATCGGTTTCTTCGTCAAGGGATGAATGTCATTCCATTCGCCTAAATCTAAAGTCACGGCCATTCCGCTTCGTGGAATACTTAAGCTCTTTAATTGACCCTCCCGCAAGACGGCCATATTACTTTCTGAAGGAAGGAAATTGCGGTCCTGAAATCCAGGTAATTGCACGTATAAAAAGGGAAGTTCGGGTTGTTTGAATTTGGTTCGCCAATCTTTCGCTAAGGCAGGTAAAAGCGACGCGTAAACTTCCGGTTTCCACACATTCGTCTCGCCTTGGTACCACACAATTCCTTTTAAGGAGTAAGGTAAGAAAGGCGCAATCATCGCGTTATACAAAGCAGTTGGAGTGAAATTAGAGGGTGCGGGCTTTTCTACTACCGGCGGAAAAACCTCGCCCACTTTGTATTCCCAATCTCCTTGTAAATCGATGGTTCTATCGCCTACGATCATTTCATATCTTTTGTCCGGAACAAATCCACCTTTTCCGGCGGTATTCGTCACCCTTATCACCACTACATTTTTGCCTGCTTTTAGTAAATCCTTTTTTACCGTATATCTGCGAGGCGGATATTGATAGGTCACATTTCCTACCTGCTCGCCATTCACAAAAACTTGATCCGCGTCGACGATTCGACCCATAAATAGTTTGGCAGGTAACCCTGCAAGCGAAGAAGGTATTTCGATTTCGCGTCTGAACCAAACCACCCCATTTAGGTCTTTCAAACCTTGATCTTCCCAAAAACCTGGGATAGCAAAGCGCTTCCAACCTTTGGGTTGATAGTTTTCACTCGCCCATTTTTCTGACAGTCCGCGGTCGGTGGATTTTTTCTCAATGACTGATGGTGGCGAGAGGCGTGTTGTGTCTTTTACATAAGCTGGAAACTCTTTTAATCCTTCTTCGCTGATCCATGATTCGATGGGAGTGCCTCCCACGCTAGAGTTTATAATCCCGATGGGTACTTGGTATTTCGCATA
>JACCDZ010836206.1_pt1 | contig 21146 bp, 22 predicted proteins | sample 7449551 | NCBI WGS metagenome assembly JACCDZ01 (sample SAMN15323452, study PRJNA562643) | freshwater metagenome | isolation source: river surface water | place: USA:Blue River Watershed | collected 2017-08-18
CGCAGCGACAGCTTTGACAATAACGGCATCTAAATTTAACGAACTGAACGACATGCATAACCCCAGAATTCGACAGCGCGCCGGAGTGGGGCTGTACAAAAAAGTCGCGCATTCTAACCCTTTACCCCGCGATTAGCTACGACTTTGACCTTGGCTTACCGATAAAGCTGTTTCGCGATGCTGCAAAGTCCTTTCCCCACCGATCCAAATCGGTCTCCGCGCATAATTGGCGTTGTTGGTAAGACTTGCTGCAGCACGCCAACGACACCGGCTGCCGCTGATGCGCCTCCGGTAAGAAAGATTTGATCTGGCGCGCTGCCGGCACTTTGCAGGCAGTCTTGGACTAATTTACGGATGCCGTTGAGCTCGACATAAATCGCTTGGCTTAAGCTGTCTGCGGTCAAATCCATGGCGAGGCCAGCATCTAGCCGCTCGAGGGATACTTGATGTTCCGCTGTCGATGCGAGCTCAATTTTCGCCTGTTCGGCTTGCTGCACTAAGTAGTAGCTTAAGTGGTGGCGATACAAGGTTTGTAAGCGCTGAACCAATCGCGGCTGCTCGGCGTCTGCAATCAGCGTGGCTATAGTTTTAGCGGTAGCCTTTTGATAGAAGTTTTCTTGCGCCTGGATATCAATAATGTTGACTGCGTCACTAAATAAAGCCGAAGGTAGTGGTCGTCCGGTTTGCGCCAATGTGCCGCGACCGAGCGCGGGCATTAAACCGTAGATGGCCAGTTTAATATCCATATCAACACCACCGATCCGTCGTCCCGCATGTCCCAACAAGTCAGCGGTTCGGCTGCTTTGTTGGCGTAGCTGTGGACCTAAGCGCACGAGGCTGATGTCGGAAGTCCCGCCGCCGATATCGACGACCAATACTTTTTGCTCGCTACTGAGCGTTCGTTCATATTCGATAGCTGCTGCGACCGGCTCATATGCAAACTGGATTTCTTTAAAGCCAACACTGGCCGCCGCTGCGCGCAGTATCGCTTCAGCGCGATCATCGCCTTGCGCACCATCAATGCCCTGAAAATGGATAGGGCGCCCCAGCACGGCGTATTGCAAGGTATCGCCTCCCGCGCGCTGACGAATGTGTTGCAGCATTAATGCGCAGACTTTCTCATAAACTTGGGTTTGCGCTGGCGTTAGTCTGGAGCCGAGCATTGATTTTGGCGAGCGAATGAACACACCGCCTAACGGGTCTTGGCTGTACTTCTGATGCGCGGCTTGGCCTAAATAGACGGGGTGTTGTTCGCGCAGCAATTGATTCAAGCTTGGTGTTTTCACCTCGTCGTCATCGTCAACCGGTGGTTTTTCGATGTACAAAGCTGAGCTTAAATAACAGCTATCAGCCTCTAGTTGCCATAAGGTGGGTTCATCTTGTTGAAGATAACCGGCGGTACAGTTTGAGGTGCCAAAATCAATTCCAGCGTAGGCGGGGACTGTAGCCATAATCTCTCCAATCAAGTTTGTGTAGGCGCAAAAAAAGCGCGCAGTATACTCAATTACTGCAGCTTCGCTACTTTTTCCGTACTGGCACTATTTTTGCTTTGATTAATTAGAGTCGGTTGATTTTTGTTGTTGCAAATGGCCAAGTCAGCCCAGAGTTTACGCCATTTAGGAGTGATTGCCATGAAAGCGGCCGTCAAAGCGCTAATCCCGCTGCTTACGATCTGTTTCACTGCTTGGTTAACGGCAGGCTGTCAGCCCATAGTCCAGCGGCAAACTGCTGCCGCGCCTGTGCAAACAAATGCCGCGGCACCAGTATTGGTTTATACCGAGCGACTTGCTGATCAGCTTTTCGCTGGCCTTACGCCAATTCAAAAGGGGGCGATTGCAGTCGTTAGTTTCACCGAATTAAAATCTCTGGCGCCAGATCCTTACAATTTATCCTTAAATTTACTGGGGTTGCAGCTGCAAGAAAGCATGATAGCTGTGGCCAGTCAACGCGGTTATCAAGTCAAAGAACTGCGTCTTGCAAAGGCTGTTTCGGTTTATGCCGACCATGAACGGCAACTCAGTCGCGACTTGTCGGAATTGGCCACTCAGCAATCAGTGCGATATGTGATTGTCGGTACACTTAACCAATCAGAATTTTATACTACAGTGAACGCCAGATTGGTCGATATACAGACTAACAGTGTGGTTGCTGCGGCGTCGGATGTGATCCCTGCCGAGGTGCTTGGTAGTTCCGAGCAATTGCAATTACGTCAGCAAAAGCTTTACCGCACCAGCAACCGGTAATCAAACGAGGATCCTTATGAAAACCACCCTAAGTATAATTGGTTTATCACTGCTACTGGCAGGTTGTGCCTCGATGCAAAACTGGCAACGTTTCCAAGAAGCCAATAAAGGGCAAACCATGCCACTTGCGGCCACTGAAGCTCCAGCAACCACTAGTTTGATGACGCCTGCCGGGGAACTTATTACTACGCGAGCGCCAGCCTTTGTGACGCCGGCGAATTACAACGGCGCTACTTACCAGGCTACCCGTCAAAGTGCCATGGTGAGCGCACCTTTGTATCAACCACAGTCCATGCTGAATGTGAATCAGTATGTGCAGGGGATGATGCATGATTTAGTGGCAAATCTTGATGACGTGAAACCGCAAATGATTGTTGGGGTTACCAGTTTTGTCTATCTCGATGGATCCTACGATCAAGCAGGTCTGTTGGGGAATCAGCTGTCGGAAAGTTTCATGCATGAAGTCCATCAATTTGGCTTAAACGTTGTCGATTTTAAAACCACTGATTATATTCGCGTGACGCCAAAGGGCGATTTTGTGTTTAGCCGCGATTTCATGGAGTTACGTGAAGAGCAACCCATAGAGTTTGTGCTTGGTGGCACTTTAGTACAGCATCAAGGCGGCACTTTAGTTAATGTTCGGTTGGTTTCTGTCGCCTCAAAAAAAGTGTTAGCGACAGCCCAAGGATTTATTCCTGAACCTGTGGTCAACGCTCTGCAAGAGTCTGCGACACCTGGCAAATTGATGTTAAAACAAGGGGAGTAGTATGCGCCAACTCACTGCGGTATTACTGGTCGCATCCCTCACCTCATGTGCCAATTGGTGTGACTGTGCGAACCAAGGTAAAACTGAGCAGCATTCGAATGACGCTGCACCAAGCACTGAGGTTGCGCAGACTGCAGAGACTAGCAGTGCTGACGCTATTGATTCTGATGGTCAAGCCCTGGATACCAGACCAATGCGCGAAGCGCCTCCGGTTTATGGGAGCTCGCAACCATCGCAATTGGATATGTTGGCGGCGGATCCGAATGCTCGTCCGGTTAATTTAGATCGAAGCTTTGTCCGCGCCAATCAGAACCCGCCATTAACTCGAAAAATGTTGCCATCTGAAGTTGCGCAAGCGCAGCAGATGTATGCCCCTTTATCACCCTATCCTGAGTTACCGCATAGTAAAAAACAGTTGTCTGATTATGCGCAGCAAATGGCCTTTAAACTGATTAACTTTGAAGCCATTAAAGGCGCTCGTGTTGGTGTTGCCAGTTTCGTTGAGTTTGATGAGTCTTTGCGCTCAACCACGCCACTTGGCAATCAATTCGCTGAAGCGTTGGCGACGCTATTGCCGCAATATGGCGTCGATATCATTGAGTACAAACTGACTAAAAATTTATCGATAGGTGCCGAAGGCGATTTAGCGTTGTCACGCCAGGTTAGTGATTTACAGGATGAAGTTGGGATGGATTATTTGCTCACAGGCACGTTAGTGACAACACGTCGAGGCGTGCAAATCAATAGTAAAGTGGTGTCTGTTTCCGATCATCGGGTTGTCGCGTCAGCGTCAACATTACTGCCGCATTTAGTGCTTCAGCAAATCCAACCTTAATTCTTAGTTGTGGCTTTCATCGTTGATATTCGATGAAAGCTCCTCAACCGATAGCCCGGTCCTGGTTGATAAGCTACGCTCACCGTTCGAACTAATTGATCTGACGTGGCTTTAGGGTTCACAGCCTGCGGAGGTTCTGCTACACTGCTGCGCCAGTTGCCCTGTAGTTAAACTGGATATAACGGGTGCCTCCTAAGCGCCAGTCGTGAGTTCGAGTCTCGCCAGGGCAGCCAGTTTTACTGTGGCAGTGCTAGCTGTAGTGGATTATTGTTCCGCAGCTTCTGTCACAACATCCCCAAATTCATCTACTGGCTTTACAATCACTGTCGCAATGTCACCAATTTGGATATTGGCTAGCAGCTGTTGATCGACGCTTTGCGCCCACGCCACTGTTGAGTTAACTTGGCTGACCTCAATCTGCAGTTCAGTGGGGGCGAGCAGGGGTTGAATTTGGCCAAAAGTATCGCGCAACTCGCGACGATGCACCAACTGAAATTTGTCGCCTACCGCAACGCCGTGCAGCTTACCGATATTAATCAAAACCTGATTCTCTTTTACCTGAATCACTTCTGCTTCGATAGCTTCACAGCGGATCGCCTCTTCGACATCCATGGCTGCGGCATTTAAAATGCGTGATGCAGCCAGGCCATAGGGGGTCTCCCAGAAACGAAAATCGGTCGGGTGCATTTGCGTTGTTTTGCGGTAGGTCCAAGTCGCTGAGGTCTGATATTTCTGCTGGAACACCACACGGTTCTCCGCAAGGTCAAGCACACTTAGCTGCAGGTGGAAATAGCGTTTGCGATCCGGATCGCTCCAAAACTCCCAATTCACCCCAGCTTGTGCGCCCAAGGACAGATCTTCTAAATTGGCGGACAAAATGTAGCGTGCGCCGTGTTGCTGCAGAATTGCCTTGCGTTCTTGATAATCAAGTTTGGTGGCATCCACCGGATTATTGTAACTTTCTGGCCAGCTACTATGACTGATCTCAGCGAGTCGTTCACTAAAGACCTTACTACTAACACGGCCGAGTTCAAACAAATCACCAATCACCGCTTGTTCTGGATTTTGCAGCTGAAATGGGGTGATAAGGAGTTTTTTTCGATATCCAACATTGGCACACAGCGGTTCTGTAGGCACGATATCGGCGCGAATGGTCACTTCAAAAATACCATCCTTTTTGCGCTCAGAAACCAGCTGGACTTGCTGCATTTCGCCATAACTCTGTACTTGCAGACTTTCGCGCGTCAATAATCCATCAGTCGCTTCTTGCACGCTGCGAACGCTTACGCCAGCGAATAACAATGCCCGACGCACTGCGTCTTCAGTTGCCTGTGCCCGAGCCGCCACCAAATCACCGCCATTTATTGCGGCTTGGCCTGAGGCTTCCACCCACTGTGCTTGTGATGTTGTAGCCCAGAGGGCTAAGGTGACTAGACTTAATTTTCGCATGCGTTTGACTCCAATTGACCACAACAGGAGCGGTATCCGCGCCGGTTGGGCTGACCGATGACAAGCGTGCTGTCGCCACTGCTTGAGATCGAATTTCGCTATGTGATAGCTAAAGCAAAATCTGTGCCTTAGTGCAGCCAAAATGCAGGCCAACGAAGACATAGCATAGAGTTGGCGCGATTTCTGCAAGCATTCTGCACAATGTAGGAATAAAACGCCTGATGCGCATGCCGATTCCGATCTTAGCGGGCTATCACTAAGTTGAATGGCAAAACTAGGCAAAGATCTCGAGGTTATCATGAAACATTTACTGTTGTTGGCTGGTTTATTGATGCTAAGTGGTTGTAGCTCTTGGATCGATAAGGAAGTGGTCTATGAAACCGTGCCACCAGAGACCTTTCCGGTAATAAAAGCCGTTGGTTATGCGCCATTGGCGGAGCAAAAAGGCGAGAGTCCTGAGCAGCGGATGTTGCAAGCGATGAAAGCGTCAAAACTTGAAGCATACCGCGAACTGGCTGAACAGGTGTATGGTCAGAAAATTGACTATAAAGTGACGATGCAACAGGCACTGCTTGGCAATGACCAATTAAAAGCCTCACTGCAAGGCGTGATCCGAGGCGCCAGAGTGATTAAGACCTATCCGGTTGGTGAATTCTATGCCACGGAAATGGAATTAGACTTTAAGTTGGTTTACGATCTGTACCAAAACTCACAACCTGTGCGCCGTATACAATCGGTTAAATACTACTGATAGCGGCTTTTGAATACTAGGTAGACTTAGCTGCTGACCGCAATGGCAGCTTTTGCTGCGACTGTTGTCGCCTAAGGTGAATGCTTTACGCCGCGTTAGGCTTTGATGCCTTTTCCTAAACTGTCTACGCTCGGTTTGCCTTTGGCATTATAGGTTAATCCCGACTTCCCGCGATTTTGTAGCAACTCATGCTTAAAGCGTTCAATAACCAGTTGGCTCTGCTCTAAAGTAAGACGATTGATTTCATTTTGCTCTTTGCACTGAGCTAAGATGCCATCGACCGCTTTAACACTATCGATAAACCATGGTTCAACTTTTAATTGAACTAGGGTAGGGATTTGACTGATTTGCTGATCAAGTTGTTGGATTTGTTCAAGGCAGCTGATTTTCTCCGCTGAACCTTTTTCTAAGGCTGCAATGTCGCGGGCACTGATTGCGCTGAATTCAGCTTGTAAAAGCGACAAAAGCACCCGTAGGTGCTCTTGTTGTTGTGCAAGTAAGGAAAGTGTTGAGGATGCAGTTGTCATTTTCTTCCGAATAACTCGCCTTCAAATTGCATGATACGTTTTGCTAATTGCTCAACGTTAACTTTATATTTGCCTTCAGCAATTGCTTGCTTAATTTTATCAACTTTTTCTTGGTCAATCCCAGAGCTGTTCGAAGCTTTTTCTGAAGCTTTGGTAAACTGCTGAGCTTGTACCGTCAGTGATACTGAGTCCTGCTTTTGCGCAGGAGAACTCATAACAGCCTGTTGCTGCTGTGCAACCTGTTGTTTTTGAATGTTTTGATCTACTTTATCGGTTTTCACCGTGGTGGTAGTTACAACACCTTGATTCACATTGATAGCCATTTTACACCCCTCAACAGACCTGTGGTCCTTTCCTTAATTCCTTTAACGGCCGCCGGACGAAAAACTTTAGGAATTTTTATAACTTTATTGCGACTTTTTTTATCGCCGAAACACTAGCCACTATGGTTCTGCCGGACTGCAAATTTTGCACCCGAACATTGTCACCTAAAGCACCGTCAGCTAACGCTTTTCCTGCGGCGGAAACGACCAGGCTGTCTGAAATTCCTTCAATTGTAACAATATCTCCCTTACATACAAGACAAAGATCGGCATTCGTGATGATTTGACCAATATTCAAGCTGCGCTTAGTCCGAGCACCAATCACATATGCCGGATCTTGTAGAATCACACCTCGGGCTTGGCTCTGCTCACGCTCCTGCGCAAAAATCGCATCATCAGTGATAATACTGCCGGCAGCTAATTGCCGATTGCTCACCAGAGCCATCACCATCTTGCTAACTTTAGCACTTAAATACAGTTGCCATCCTTTTTCGTCTGGGCATTGCACTCGTACGCTGTTTTGCGTTTGAAGATTTTGATTGACCAGACTGAATTCTAGCGGCAACTCACAATATTTGCTGGCTAAACGTTGGTCAACAGGGTACATCGTCACTTTGGTGGCGCTATTGCCTTGTTCGACCAACTGGCCTTCCAGCCAAGTATGGGCTTCAGTGGAGATTTGCATGCTATTGTACTCAGCGGCGAATGTCTGAGTGCTGGCGATCAACAATCCGATGCCAGTCAAAAGCTTGCGGCTAATCAGTGCCTGGAAAAAATTATCGTACATTTTCATATAGTTTCAGCTATGCTTAGTCGGCAAAGGGTAATAACATACCAAGTGTGTCAATTTTCAGTGACTTGCATCAGTCAATAAGACTTAAGCAAGAATCGATCCTGAAGTCATTCCAGGGAGTCTCTCATGGCGGGTATTCTTGATTCAGTCAACCAGAGAACGCAATTAGTCGGTCAAAACCGGTTGGAATTGCTGTTGTTTCGGTTGTCCGGACGGCAAAGATTTGGCATTAACGTGTTTAAAGTTCGTGAAGTTTTGCAATGTCCGCCGTTGACTGCGATCCCTAAACGCAACAAATTTGTTCGTGGTATAGCGCATATCCGTGGCCAAACTATTTCTGTGATTGACTTAAGCCTAGCAACAGGCGGTCGACCAATCGATAACGTGAAAGACAGCTTTATTATCATTGCTGAGTACAATCGCTCGGTGCAGGGCTTTTTGGTAAATTCTGTCGAGCGAATTATCAATATCAACTGGGAATCTATTATGCCGCCGCCAAAAGGCACGGGCGGTCGTTCCAGTTATTTGACGGCAGTCACAGAAATTGATAAAGAATTAGTCGAAATTATTGACGTTGAGAAAATTCTTGAAGAAATCTCGCCGTCTCCGACCATGATTACCACTGCAGTCGAAACTTCTTCAATTAATGCTGATTTGGGTGACCGGACGATTTTGATTGCCGATGATTCGGCGGTTGCACGTAACCAAGTTAAACGTGCATTAGAAGGTTTAGGTATTGCGATGCATCTGGTGAAAAATGGCCGGGAAGCATTAACTTATTTGCAAGAGCTTTCTAAAGACTGCCAGCACTCAGTGACTGAAAAAATAGGATTGTTAATTTCTGACATCGAAATGCCAGAGATGGATGGGTATACCCTGACGGCTGAAATCCGCCTTGACCCAATGCTGAAAGATTTGCATGTCATATTGCACACCTCGCTAAGCGGCGTGTTTAATCAGCAAATGGTACAAAAAGTTGGCGCGAATGATTTTATTGCCAAATTTAACCCAGATGAATTGGGTGAATCGGTACGGAAATGGTTGCATGAAAGTTAAGGCGCAGAGGTTGTCGGGTGAATAAAGAGCTACACGACAGCGAATACAAAGTGTTCCGAGATTTCTTGGAGCAGCAATGCGGCATTGTGCTAGGGGATAACAAACAATACCTGGTCAAAAGCCGGCTTGCGCCTTTAATGCAGCGATTTAATCTCGCCAGTTTGTCGGAGTTGGTCAGTAAAACGCTAAGCCCGTTTGAACGCCAGCTGCGATCGGCGGTCATTGACGCAATGACGACCAATGAAACCTTGTGGTTTCGTGATAATTACCCGTACGAGTTACTCAAAAAACAAATCCTGCCCGAGTTTGAAAAAGATCATCGAACCGTCAAAATTTGGTCAGCTGCGAGTTCATCGGGGCAAGAACCATATTCTATCGCGATGACCGGTTTGGAATATCAGCAGACCAAACCCGGCTCTTTTAGCCTCGGCATTCAGATTTTAGGTACAGACATCTCCAATGCGATGCTCGATCATTGTCAAAAAGCTGAGTATGACGGCCTAGCGTTGTCACGCGGGTTATCGCCAGAGCGACGGACAAAGTTTTTTGAGGATAGCGGTAACGGCATGATGCGGGTGCGCGAGCAAGTCCGTAAAAACGTCAGTTTCCGTCATCTTAACCTCCTCGATAGTTACACGTTGTTGGGTAAATTCGACATCATATTTTGTCGCAATGTGCTGATTTACTTTTCGCCGGAAGTGAAGGCAAAAATCATCCGCCAGTTTGCCCAGTCGTTAAACCCCCGTGGTTATCTGTTCCTCGGCGCGTCGGAATCACTATCGAGTATCAACAGTGATTTTGAAATGATTCGCTGTAATCCTGGAATCATCTATCGGAAAAAGGCCTGATTTTATTGGGTATTTTTCCGTTCTCCCCGTTAATTTCCGTACCGCCTGTGTTTTGACTTCAACTTTGGCCTAACTTTTGCTTTGAAATTATCAATGATTTCATGAGTGGGAGTTTATCCATGGCCATCAGCTTTAAAAACGCTTTTGGATTGCACGAGCAGGGCATGCTGCTGCGCGAACAGCGCACTGTTTTGTTAGCCGACAATATCGCAAATGCGGATACGCCGGGCTATAAAGCCAAAGATCTCGATTTCAAGGCCGCTTTAGCCAATGCGCAAGAGCGCCAGTCGACGCCAATTAATCGCACTCATGAAAAACATTTCGAAATATCCACAACAAGCCGAAGCGAAGTGAAGTTTCGTATTGCCGACCAAACCGATACCGGCGATGGCAATAGTGTCGACATTCATCGCGAGCGCAATGCATTTACCGAAAATAGCATGGAATATCAATCTTCTATGCAGTTTCTAAACAGTAAAATTGGTGGTTTAAGAAAAGCTTTAGGAGGGCAATCCTGATGAGCTTATACCGAGTTTTTGATATCGCCGGATCTGGGTTATCTGCCCAAGCGCTGCGGCTTAATACCACGGCAAGTAATATCGCTAACGCTGAAAGTGTCAGCAGTAGCCTAGATCAGACGTACCGTGGCCGTCATCCAGTGTTTGCCGCACAACTTGATCAAGCGTTAGGTGAGCAAAATGGCGCTGGCGTGCAAGTATTGGGCGTTGTCGAAAGCGATGCACCGTTAACGACTGAATATAACCCTTCACATCCGCTCGCTGATGAGAATGGATTTATCTATAAGCCCAACGTCAACATTATGGAAGAAATGGCGAACATGATTTCTGCCTCACGTTCCTATGACGCCAATGTGCAAATTGCCGATGCGGCGAAACAAATGTTGACTAGAACCCTTGCGTTAGGCCAGCGCTGATAAGGAGTAATTTATGACCACGGTAACCAGTACTGGCAATAGCTACTTAGATTCGTTAAAGGGAACCGGCAAAAATGCCACCACTGACGATTCGGGCGCTTTGACGCAATCCGATTTCTTTTCGCTGTTAACCCAACAGTTAGCGTTTCAGGATCCGACCAAGCCTGTAGAAAACGATCAAATGATCGCGCAAATGACCAATTTCACCATGGCAGATGGCATTAGCTCGTTAAATACGAATTTTAAAGACTTTGCTGCCAGTATGAATTCAAACCAAGCGCTACAAGCATCAACCTTGGTAGGTCGCACCGTGCGCGTGAATTCAGACCAGCTGGTGTTTGATGGCACAAATAACTCATTCGGCTCAACCGAAGTTCCAGCAGGAACTTCGATGATGAAAGTAAACATTTACGATGCCAGCGGTGCTTTAGTCAAATCTCAGTCAGTTGAAAATCCAGCCAGCGGGAAATTTGAACTGGCCTGGGATGGTACCGATAACAACGGCACAAAACTTGGAAGAGGCCTCTACACCATGAAAGTCGAGGCTTCAATTAACGGTAAAAATGAAACCTTGACCACGTCAAGTTATGTTCCGGTTGCAAGTGTCACCTTAGGTACTTCAACCAGTGGCATGACCTTGAACTTACTTGGTCTCGGTGCCAAAAAATTGTCTGACGTGCTTGAAATTGCCGCAGGATAAACCAAACCACGAGGTGAATTATGAGTTTTAATATCGCATTAAGCGGGTTAGCCGCCGCCCAAAAAGATTTGGATACTACGGCAAACAACATTGCAAACGTAAACACAACGGGTTTTAAAGAGTCTCGTGCTGAGTTTGCTGACGTCTATGCAGGCTCGATCTTTTCGCCAGGCCGAACCAAAGTTGGTGATGGTGTAACCACTGCATCAGTTGCGCAACAATTTAGTCAGGGCGCGCTAAAGTTCACCAGTAACTCATTAGATATGTCGATCACTGGCGACGGTTTTTTTGCAATGACACCAGATTTGGCATCACGGGACATGACATTTACTCGGGCTGGTGCGTTTAAGCTAAGTAAAGATAATTTTATCGTGGATAGCAACGGCAATTACCTGCAGGGGTATCCGGTTGACCCGAGTACAGGCTCTGCAAGTTCAGTAAGTTTGAGTACCACCAAACCTATACAGATCCCAAGTACGGCGGGTGCACCACGGTCAACGCAAAACGTCTATTTGACCATGAACTTAAACTCTACGCTGACTGCGCCAACTGGCGGCTGGGCGACCTTTAACCCAAGCGATAAAGCGACCTTTAACTCAGGTTCGACAACATCGACGACCATTTATGACAGTTTGGGCGAACCGCATATTTTGACGTTTTATTTCCGCCGTACCGCAACCGCGACGGACAACAACTGGGAAACCTATGCGACTTTCGACAACAATACGGCAACACCGCCAGCGGCCGGGGCATATTTTGGCCCTGTGACTCTGGACTTTGACGCCAATGGTGTGCCGAATGCACCGACAACAACGTCTTTGCCTGATCTGATTTTGGCAAATACTACGCTGAATAACCCACCTTACTTAAATAACGGTGCGCAGTTTACCAGCAACGTAACGGTGAATTTTAGCAACCAATCGGGGACCAATTTCCCGACGCAATATTCTTCAAAATTTGAAGTCGGTTCATTAAGCCAAGACGGTACGACTGTTGGCCGGTTAACCGGTATTGATATTGATGCTGCCGGTAAAGTAATGGCTAGTTACAGTAACGGCGATCAAACGTACCTATCACAAATTACGCTGGCAAAATTTGCCAACCCACAAGGTTTGACGCAAGCAGGGAACACCTCTTGGAAAGCCAGTTTACGCTCTGGTGAAGCCTTGGCTGGTGAAGCTAACAGCGGCACCTTAGGTGCAGTGAACTCATCGGCGTTAGAACAATCGAACGTCAATCTAACCAACGAATTGGTTGATTTGATCGCTGCGCAGCGAAACTTCCAGGCTAACTCGCGGGCGCTTGAGGTTAACAGCTCACTACAACAGACAGTTCTACAGATCCGATAACCTCATTGACTCATGCTTCGCAAAAAAGCCACTTTATGTGGCTTTTTTATTGCGCATTGACGGCAAAAATTCGCCATTTACCAAGCTGGCATCATCCTTGCTTTATCTTGATATTACTTGTCGGAGAATGCGATGGACCACTTACTTTATATCGCGATGAGCGGCGCTAAAGAGAACATGAACGCCCTAGCTGTGCGTTCTAACAACTTAGCAAACGCAACTACAGTTGGTTTTAAAGCCGATTTACAGCAAGCGCGTGCCATGCAAGCGTTTGGTGATGGGCTACCTAGCCGAGTGTTTTCGATGACTGAATCGCCAAGTCAGAATTTTGACGCAGGCGAGATAAAAATTACTGAAAACGAGCTGGATATCGCCATCCGCGGTGATGGCTGGTTTGCAGTGCAAGATGCTGATGGCAACGAGGCATATACTCGCGCGGGGAATTTGCAGATCAGTACCGAAGGTATGTTGCAAACCGCTTCCGGTAGGCCGGTACTTGGTGAAAACGGTCCGATTGAATTGCCATTGCCATTGAATAAGCTAGAGATTAACGAAGACGGCACCATTATGGCGTTAGCGCGAGGTGCCCCGGCGACTGCAATGTTAGAGGCGGGGCGAATTAAACTGGTCAACCCAGCTCGCGGTGATATTGAGAAAGGGACCGATGGTCTATTTCGACGCAAAGATGGTGAGGCTGCGGAAGTAGATCCTGTTGTCACATTGATTAGCGGGGCTGTTGAAGGCAGTAACGTCAATGCGGTCGGTGAGATGACGTATCTAATAGCGCTGCAACGTCAGTACGAATTGCAGGTAAAAATGATGAAGACGGCCGAAGATATGGACCGTCAACACAACCAGATTTTACGTATTATCTAGAGCTTAAAGCTCAGGAGGACTGTATGCATCCAGCGCTTTGGATCAGTAAAACCGGCTTAGACGCGAAACAACGCGATATTTCGGTGATCTCGAACAACTTAGCTAACGCCAGTACTGTCGGCTACAAGAAAAGTCGAGCGGTGTTTGAAGATTTACTCTATCAAAACGTCAATCAACCCGGTGGCCGTTCCTCGCAGAACTCAGAGTTGCCCAATGGTTTGATGCTAGGTGCGGGTGCCAAAGTGGTCGCCACACAAAAGAATTTTAGCCAAGGCAACCATATCACTACTGATAATGCTTTGGATGTAACTATCCAAGGCGCTGGTTTCTTTGAGATTTTAATGCCCGATGGCACGATTTCATACACGCGCAATGGTCAATTGACCACGGATAGTGAAGGAAATTTAGTGACCTCTGGTGCTGGTTACCAAATTCAACCAACTATTACCGTTCCGCCTGACGCCATTGAAATTAATATTTCGCAAGATGGTGAGGTGTCTGTGAAGTTGCAAGGTCAAGCCGATAACGCGGTATTGGGCCAATTAACAGTGACCAACTTTATTAACCCTGCAGGTCTTGAACCTATTGGTCAGAACTTATTTAAGCAAACGGGCGCCAGCGGCGATCCGGTGCAAGGAGTGCCAGGGCTTGAAGGGTTGGGTTACATCGTGCAAGGGGCTCTGGAGTCTTCAAACGTTAATGTTACCGAAGAATTAGTTGGGTTAATTGAAAGCCAACGTGTTTATGAGATGAACTCAAAAGTGATCACTGCTGTCGATCAGATGTTGAGTTATGCGGTACAAAACCTGTAATTGGGGGTGGGTGATGGTCAATAAACGCATAAGCGCTTTGCTGTTGTTACTACTAAGTGGTTGCGCCAGTTACGAAAAAGAAGCTTTTCCTGATGACCCGGCTTTTGCGCCATTGCCGCCTGAGCCACAAGTAAAACCTGTTGTAAACACCGGGTCTTTGTTTGCGCAAGCAACATCTAATGGCTTGTATTCGGATAACAAAGCAAGACGTGAAGGCGACATCATCACGGTGATGTTGAGGGAAAATACCCAAGCGTCGAAAAAAGCTAAAACCGAATATGGTAAAGATTCATCAAATTCCATCGACCCAATGATTGGTTTAGCGGGTCGTGAAGTGTCAATTGCTGGGAATACTTTGCAACTTGGCGTGAATTCGACCAGTGATTTTAAAGGTGATTCAAAAGCCGATCAAAGCAACAGTTTGGTGGGGGATATTTCCGTCAACGTGTTACGAGTGATGGCAAATGGTAACTTGGTGATCCGGGGCGAAAAGTGGCTTACTTTAAATACAGGTAAAGAATACATTCGTTTGACTGGAGTTATTCGTGCCGAAGATGTTGATTCGAAAAATATGGTGGAATCGACCAAAATTGCCAATGCACGAATTGAATATTCTGGAACAGGCGCGACCCATGGTGGCCAAGGTCCGGGTTGGTTGAGCCGGTTTTTCTCAACATCGGCATGGCCGTTTTAACGGTTCCGAGGAGGCGAAATGTTAAATACCAAATGGTGGCTGCTGCCGTTATTCTGCTTGAGTCTTGGTGTTGATGCTGCTCGGGTTAAAGATGTGGCAACGGTCGAAGGCGTGCGCTCAAACCAACTGGTTGGTTATGGGTTAGTGGTCGGATTGCCAGGAACTGGTGAGCAAAGTCCATTCACTGAACAAAGTTTTAAAACCATGTTGGCAAATTTTGGCATTAACCTACCGGCCGGAATGAAAGCACAAATTAAGAACGTGGCGGCGGTGGCGGTATCTGCTGAATTACCAGCCTTTGCAAAACCAGGTCAAGCGATTGATATTACAGTATCTTCCGTAGGTAGTTCGAAGAGCCTACGCGGTGGCACTTTATTGCAGACTTTCCTCAAAGGCTTAAACGGTGAAGTTTATGCTGTTGCACAAGGCAGCTTGATTGTCAGTGGGTTAGGCGCTGAAGGTGCAGACGGCTCCAAAGTTGTCGTGAACACACCAACAGTTGGCAGGATCCCGAACGGTGCAACAGTCGAACGTGAAGTGCAAACGCCGTTTGCGCAAGGGGATTACATCACTTTTAACCTCAACCGCGGTGATTTCACCACAGCCAAGAATTTGGCGGCAGCGATTAATAGTTTTGTTGGCGATGAAACAGCCCGGACTCTGGACGCAAGATCTGTGCAAGTGCGAGCGCCACGCGACATCGATCAACGGGTGTCTTATTTAGCAACCTTAGAAAACTTAAGCTTTGAACCGGCGTCAGATGCGGCGAAAATTATCATTAATTCGCGAACTGGCACTATCGTCATTGGCAAAGATGTGCGGTTATTTCCGGCTGCGATTACGCACGGTGGCATGACAGTCACCATCGCCGAAAATCCACAAGTCGTGCAGCCAAATGCCTTAGCTGGTGGCGATACCGCCGTCCAACAAAATACGATTATTGACGTCCGCCCTGACAAATCACGGATGTTCAAGTTTGACCCAGGTACCACGCTTGATGAGTTGGTCAGTACAGTGAATGCAGTTGGTGCGGCACCTGGCGACTTGATGGCTATTCTGGAAGCATTAAAAGAAGCTGGCGCTATTCATGGCGAGCTGGTGGTGATCTAACATGGAAACGCCGGGCAGCAACATTTCCTATCATGACTTGTCGAGCTTAGATGAACTGCGTTCATTAGCGAAAAAAGACGAGAAGGAAGCGGTGCGCCAGGCGGCTAAGCAATTTGAATCGGTATTTATGAGCATGCTACTTTCGAGTATGCGCAAGGCCAACAAAGCCTTTGAAGAAGACAATCCATTAAATACCAATAACAGCGAATTCTTTCGCGATATGTACGATCAACAACTATCGACTGAGTTATCTAAAAATGGTGCCTTAGGGTTAGCCGATTTGATGGTTAAGCAATTAAGTCCTGATCCAGCTCCGAGTAAACTGCAGCGCCATCTTGCGATGCCCGGCGATATCGGTGAGGAAAAGACCTTGGTCATGCCTCATCAACAGCAGAAGAAGTTGGCAATTCCTGAGCATGCTTCTGCATTTAAACAACTAGACCCAGAACGGATTGTGTTAAACGTGCACAGATCCAAACCGCTTAGTCAGCAGCTGGCACCGGAACAAGCGGTCAGGGTTGCTCCAGCGGTCGGCGTCGACTCATTAGCTAGCACCGGTGTTGTTAGCGTTCCACGGATCCAGCAACTTGGCGAAGAGACGGTTTGGCAAAACCATCGAGTTGCGCAATTAAGAAAAGTAACTGCGCCTGCTGAGGTGATGCCCGTTGAAAAGGCGGCTAGCGCCGAAGCAACCGCTGCGGCAAAAGACGGTTTTGGCAACGATGAGCCGCTGGCCTTTGTTCAGCAACTGCTCCCGGCTGCTAAAATTGCGGCGAAGGAACTTGGTTTAGAGCCCATGGCGTTGTTAGCACAAGCGGCGCTGGAAACGGGGTGGGGCAAAAAAATATTTCGTGCAGCCGATGGTTCGCAAAGTAACAACCTCTTTGGCATTAAAGCGAGTGGCGGTTGGAACGGACAAGTCGCTGTTGTGGATACCTTGGAGTATCGACAAGGTTCAGCGCAGCGGGAAAAAGCGAAATTTCGAGTATATGAAAGTGCCGAACAAAGCATGCAAGATTATGTGACTTTTATGAAGACCAATCCGAGATATCAACAAGCCTTGGCCCATACTTCGGATGCGAAGAGTTATTTTCGGCAATTACAGGCGGCGGGTTACGCCACAGATCCGAACTATGCTCAAAAACTCACAGCAGTGTTTGAAGGGGCGACCTTCAATCAGGTACGAAAATTGCTGGCAAATCAACTGACTGATTAAATTACGTTTGGTGTCATTTGATTGGCGCTTAGCAGAGGTGGAAAATGGCTGATAACTTACTTACGATAGGGACTTCTGGGGTCTTAGCGAGCAATGGTTTGCTGAATACCACCAGTAATAACATCAGTAATTTAAATACTAAAGGCTATACGCGGCAGAATACTGAATATGATTCCTCAATCTTAGGCTTGGGCGTTGGCCGCGGCACCACCGATCGAATGGTCAATGATTTTGCGATGCGACAGTTACGCAGAGATACTTCTGCTGTCGAATACAACAAACAATTCTTAGCGGAAGCGAACCGAGTCGATTCGCTGTTTTCCAACACCGCAAATAGTATTTCTACTGGGATAACCGACTTATTTAAGCAAGTTCAAACTGCCAACAACGACCCATCAAATACCTCATCGCGCCAATTGGTTATGGGGAGCTCTCAAACACTAATCAATAAATTCAATACTTTATCTAGCTTGGTACTTGAGCAGCGAACTTTTGTCAGTCAGCAGTTAGATACCTTTGTGGTCGAGACTAATAATATTGTCAATAGTATCGCGACTCTAAATAAAGAAATCATGGCTTATGGCATTGGCCAAAGTACCCCAGCCCCTTTGGATTTATTGGACAAGCGCGACGAAGCATTACGTGAACTCTCAGAAATGATTGAGATCCATACGCTTGATGCCGAAAACGGCGAAAAATTGGTATTCCTCAACAGTGGCCAAGCACTGGTTATGGAACATGGCCGTTTTAATATGCTTGCCGCCAGTGGCGATCCAGATCCTGAGCGTAAGGTGCTTGAGATGCAGCTGGACTACAACAGCAACATCTTGCAAGACGTTGAAAGTGCAGGACTCGGCGGCAAGATCGGTGGTTTACTTGAATTTCGCTCACAAATGCTTGAACCAACCCAAAACCGGCTCGGGCAACTGGCTGTCGCTTTGGGCGACGCCATAAACACTCAAAACCGGCTGGGGATGGATGGGAACGGCCAACTTGGCAAAGATATTTATTCCATGGGCACCTTTGGTGCATATCCAATGCGTGGAAACGCGGGGGCAGGGCGAATTACCGCAGTGGTTGAAAGTGGTCAAGGTGGGAGTATTCCGCCGAATGAGTTTTTATTAACTTTTAGCGCCCCAAATCAATTTAAGATGGAAGTGCTTGATAACGAAGGTAAAGTAATCGCCGGCTCGGCCATCACTCAAACCGTTACCGGCTACCCAATGACCTTTAACACCAGTAACGCCACTGGTGGTTTTTTGTATGGTTACGAAGTGACCTTAGATGATACCGGCGGTGCTTTTGGTAATGGTGACCAGTTTGTCTTAAAGCCACTGAGTATTGCCGCACAGTCGCTGACCTTGATCAATGACCGGCCGGAAGACTTAGCGTTAGCCTCACCCGTCCGTGGTGAGTTCACCCTTAATAACCAGGGGAACGCCCGCTTTGGTGATTTTAAGGTGACAAATACTGACCCAGCGTCTTCGGCATTTACGGCCCCAGGCGGACTTACCGGAGCGCCACTGACTGTCACTTATATTGGCGGTAACCAATTTGAAGTCCGAAATAGCAGCAGTACATTGCTGGGAACCACCGCAGTGATGACCGGTGGCAGTTATGCCAATGTTATGTCATCAGCGGGGTTGGCCAGTTACGGTTTTGATTTTACGTTGACCGGCGTGCCAAAGACTGGAGATTCTTTTACCGTCGCTTATAACACCGGTGGTTTTAAAGATAACCGCAACGGTTTGATTCTGGCTAATTTGCAAAGCGCAGATCTGCTAAGAAAAAATGCAGTTTCTGTGGCAACGGCCGATAACAAAATGAGCCTGAACGAAGGGTATGGCAATATGATTGGTTTTATTGGTGAAAAAACCAGTGCAATCAAGCTTGCTACCGAATCGTCCAAGTCGTTGTTGCAGCAGTCTGAAGCATGGTATGAATCAATATCCGGCGTAAATTTGGACGAAGAGGCGGCGAATTTAATTCGTTTCCAGCAGTCTTATGCCGCAGCAGCTAAAATTATTTCAGCGTCACAGACCATTTTTGATACTCTGTTGGCAGCAGCGAGGTAACTATGCGGATTTCTTTTAATCAAAAGTACCAAGTCAACTTAAACAGCATTCTAACGGCGCAAGAACGCTTACAGAATGCGAGTGCCAAACTTGATAAACAGACCAAAATTTTGACGCCGTCAGATGATCCGTCAGCTTCGGCCAGGGTAGTTGCTCTTGATCAACAAATTAGTCAAATGGACCAATATCAAAGCAATAGCGTGATATTGCGTAATAGCCTTGATTTAGAAGAAGCCGCATTATCAAATATTCGCGGGACCATGGATCAAGCGCGAGTGTTAACGCTGCAGCTAGGGAATGGTGCATATTCGCAATTAGATCGCAGTGCAATTTCGACGCAACTTAAAAATATGCGCTCACAGATTTTTGATTTAATGAATCAAAAAGATGCTGATGGCGGCTATCTGTTTTCGGGCTTTCAAGACGAAACTCAAGCCTATGATTTGGATCCCGCGACTGGCAAATATACCTATCGCGGAGATGAAGGGCAGAAGAAACTGCAAGTGTCGCCTTCGGTGACGTTAGCAAGTAACGATAGTGGTAAATTTGTATTTGAGGATGTTGATGGTCGTCGAAAAACTACGACTCCAGTCCTAGCCGGTGGTGCGACATCTGCGGTTTTTAACATTACCAATCAAAGTCAATTTGATGATTTTTATCGGCAAAATTATGATGGTCTTATTCCGGCAAACAATAACTACAGTGTGGTGATTGATGCTGCGAATAACTATGAAATTCAGCGCAATGGCGCGAGTCTAAGTCCGGCTGTTACTGGTGCTTTTATCTCGGGTAGCGAAATTAGTTTTAATGGGTTGAAAATGGCGGTGAGTGGCTCAGGCCCGGCGCAAGTTGATTTCTCCTTAAAGACTCCAGAAAAAAGTAACATTTTAAATACTCTCACTGACATCATTAATGCAGTCGAGGTCGGACAGGTCAGTGGCAATGCGCTTAAAGAAGCAATGTCAGATGCTTTAGCACAGATAGATGGCGCGGCGGTGAAAATTGATGCTGCGGTGTCAGGGATCGGTGGGCGACAAAACTTGGTCGATAACATCGAAGGCGGAAATGACGATTTGCAAATTAGTAATAAGGCGTTTCGTGCTGATTTGTACGAAGTTGATTATGCCGAAGCTATTACTGAATTGACCAAACAAGAAACTGCGCTTTCTGCTGTACAACAAACCTTTAATCGGGTGACCAGCACTAGTTTGTTTGACTACCTCAGTTAAGGTTTTGCGGGAGAAATCCCGCAAAATCCCAATCTGCAAGCTTATTTAAATCCAACAGCTCATTTTTAAAGTTTAAGTCTTAACAGCCGCCAATTTTTTAGCACAATGACCATCTAATTCTCGCAATATTGCTTCCTTGCTACGAGTTCATGTGAAATCTCGACCTTGAGGGCGCAGTATAAAGCGCAGCTATTTGCATACGCGTAAAAATCAAATCATTCTTCCGCAAACCCGCACAGATAGCGCCTTTGGTGAAATTCCTTATCAAGCAATTCGACTGTTTTTGACCAATGAAACCCTAAGAAGCTGAGCTGCAGAAATAATAGACCCGCAAAAAGGCGCTAAAAATAGCCAGTTCTCCTTAAAGTTTTCGCTGATTGCTCCGATAAATAAGCAACAGGTGCAGTTTGGTTAGCCTGCGGAAACTGAAAGTAAAATAAAAAATTTCAAATTTCCGCTAAATGTTTTCCCGCTGTTACCGATACATAAGTATCAGCAATCAAATTGCACGAATAAGCGAAAACCAGGAGATAAATCATGGCCTTATATGTAAACACCAA
>JACCDZ010277529.1_pt1 | contig 21119 bp, 32 predicted proteins | sample 7449551 | NCBI WGS metagenome assembly JACCDZ01 (sample SAMN15323452, study PRJNA562643) | freshwater metagenome | isolation source: river surface water | place: USA:Blue River Watershed | collected 2017-08-18
CCACCAAAACCACCGCCCTGAGCACCTTGCGGGGCGCGCTGGGGAGCCCGTGAGGGAGCCTGAGCGGCGCCCTGATCGAAATCTTCATAGCTGGGGAAGCTGCCGCCGCCGGCGAAATCATCACCGCCGCCAAAGCTGCCGCCCTGCTGCCCGCCACCAAAGCCGCCACCACCTTGAGCTGCACCGCCGCCACCGCTGTTGCGGCTGTCCAGCATCTGCATGGTATTGGCCTTGATTTCGGTGCTGTATTTGTCCTGACCGGTCTGCTTGTCCTGCCACTTGCGCGTGTGCAGGGAGCCTTCCACATAAACCTTGCTGCCCTTCTTCAGGTACTCACCCGCAATCTCGGCGAGCTTGCCGTAGAACACCACGCGGTGCCATTCGGTCTGCTCCTGCTGCTGGCCGGTATTCTTGTCGCGCCAGGCTTCAGAGGTTGCGATGGTGATATTGGCGACAGCGCCGCCGGAAGGGAGGTAGCGCACTTCCGGATCTTTGCCCAGATTGCCCACCAGAATGACTTTGTTGACGCCGCGCATAGTCTTCGCCTCTCGTTACGTATGTGTGATTCGTTTTGTGCCGGTCGCCCTTGCAGCAACGCGGAGCCGAAACTCTACCGCAAGGTCGGGGCCGGGAGCTATGCCGATCAGAAGGAAGCAGTGTGGGATTTGTGACCGAGGCGGCACCAGCCATGAAACATGGCACTGCTGCACAGGGATGTGCGGCCCGCGAATGCGCAAGTCGACTTGCGCATTCGGCGCGAGGCTAGCCCGGACATGCGCCGGGCTGGTCGACTCCTGAAAAAGTCAGGAAGACTTTTTCAGGAGTCATCAGGCAGCTACGGCTTTTGCCGGAAACGCCTGCAAGGCCTCTTCGTCCAGACGCTGCCTGTCCACCTTGAGATAGGCCACCTTTTCTTCCACCAGCACCACCACGTCCTCCACACCGCTCACGGCACGCAGACGCTCGGCCAAGGCTGGCGCCTCAGCAGCAGACAGGCTGTCGAAGTTGAGCATGAGGCTGTGCAGGAAAGGGGGCTGGGCCATGCGTGCAGCAAACCACAGCCAGATGCCGGCAAATACGGCCAGCACGGCAAAGAGAAGGCTGGCACTGAGATGGCCATTGAGCGCCGCGCCCAAGGGGCTGCCGATGCAGGCACCGAGAAACTGGCTGGTGGAATACACACCCATGGCCGTGCCCTTGCTGCCGGCCGGGCTGATTTTGCTCACCAGCGACGGCAGCAGGGCCTCGAGCAGATTGAAACCCATGAAGAAGAGCGAAAGGCCGATGATGAGCTCGGTGAGACTGCCATGCAGCAGCGAAAGCCAGCCCATGCTCAGCACCAGCGTGGCCACGGCCGCCACAAACACGCCTTTCATGCGGCGCTTTTTTTCGGCCAGGATGATGACGGGAATGATGGCAATGAAAGAAAGAAAGAGTACCGGCAGATAAACCCAGCCATGCAGGCGCACATCCAGACCGCCGTCATTCTTGAGCAGCACCGGCACCGACATGAAAAAGGCCGCCATCACCAGATGCAGGCTGAAGATGCCCCAGTTCAGACGCAGCAGCTCACGGTGCGCGAGCACATCACGCAACTGCTGCCAGTAGGTGGAAGGCGTCTGCCGCACCGAGGTCACCGGGTCCGGCACCAGCCACCAGCACACCGCCATGCCGCCCAAGCCCATGAGGCTGGTCGACCAGAACAGCCCCGAAAGGCCGAAATGCCCCGCCAGCAGAGGCCCGCAGACAAAGGCCAGTCCGAAGGAAACACCAATGCTCATGCCGATGGCGGCCATGGCCTTGGTACGTTGCTCGACCCGGGTGAGGTCAGCCAGCAGCGCCATGACCACACCGGAAATGGCGCCGGCGCCTTGCAGGGCTCGACCTATGATCACGCCCCAGATACTGGTGGACATGGCTGCGATAGCGCCGCCGATGGCGAACAACAACATGCCCTGCAAGATAAGGCGCTTGCGGCCAATACGATCGGAAAGCTGTGACAGCGGAATCTGCAAAAGCGCCTGCGCCAGGGCATAAATACCCACCGCCATGCCGATCAACAAGGGCGTGGCGCCCTCCAGCTCGCGGCCATAGATGGCAAACACCGGCATGATCATGAACAGGCCGATCATGCGCAGTGAGAACAGGCTGGCGAGGGTGGTAACGGCACGGCGTTCGCCGGCGGTCATGGCATTCATGCAGCAATCCGTGGATTCGTGGCCCCCGGTGAGACCGCTGGAATCAGCGGAGGTGCCCGAGGCGGCGCATTCTAGCAGCAGAGGCGCCCGAGACTACACGGCCACAGGCCTGCGGCCACTCTACTGACAGGAAAACAGCCGACTTAACGGCATGCGGTCAGCTCTCCCCCTCCCGTATAATCCCCGGTTCGCTTGATAGGCCCGTTCCGTCATTCCCGTGAAGTCCGGGGCCGGCCAGAGGTTTTCCATGGACAAGATCACCATACGCGGCGCCCGCACCCACAACCTCAAGAATGTCGATCTCGATCTGCCGCGCGACAAATTCGTGGTGATCACCGGTCTCTCCGGTTCGGGAAAATCTTCGCTGGCCTTCGACACGCTGTATGCGGAAGGCCAACGCCGTTATGTGGAGTCGCTCTCTGCCTATGCGCGACAGTTTCTTTCCCTGATGGAAAAACCGGATGTTGATCACATCGAAGGCCTCTCACCGGCGATTTCGATTGAGCAGAAATCCACCTCGCACAATCCGCGTTCCACGGTCGGCACCATCACGGAAATCTACGACTACCTGCGCCTGCTTTATGCGCGTGCCGGTATTCCGCGCTGCCCCGATCATGATGTGGCACTGGAAGCGCAAACCGTTTCACAAATGGTGGATCAGGTCATGGCCCTGCCCGAAGGCACGGCCATCATGCTCCTGGCCCCCATCATCCAGGACCGCAAGGGCGAGCACCTGCATGTCTTCGAGCAACTGAAAGCCGACGGCTTTGTACGTGCACGCATCGACGGCATCGTGGTCGACCTCGATGAAGCCCCCGCCCTCGACAAGCTCAAGAAGCACACCATTGAAGTCGTCGTGGATCGCATCAAGGTCCGCGACGATATCGCCCTGCGTCTTTCCGAGTCTTTTGAAACGGCGCTGCGTCACGCCAGCGGCATAGCCCTCGTGGCCTATATGGAGCCCGGTGCTGACGGCAAAACCAAACCCGACCAGATTTTTTCGGCGCGCTACGCCTGCCCACACTGCGGCTATTCACTGTCCGAGCTCGAGCCGCGACTTTTTTCCTTCAATAATCCGGCCGGCGCCTGCCCCACCTGCGATGGCCTCGGCATGAAGCAGTATTTCGATCCGGATCGTCTCATTACCGATAAGGATGCCTCACTCTCCGAAGGCGCCATACGTGGCTGGGACAAACGCAATATCTATTACTTCGGCCTGCTGGAGGCGCTCTCCGAGCACTACGGCTTTGATGTCGATGCGCCCTGGAAAAAACTCACCAAGAAAGTGCAGAACGCCATTCTCAATGGCTCCGGCAAAGAAGAGATTGCCTTCCATTATTACAATGACCGCGGCCGCAAGGTGGTCCGCGAGCACCCCTTTGAAGGCGTGCTGCCGAATATGGAACGGCGTTATCGCGAGACCGAATCCAATAATGTGCGCGAAGATCTGGCGCAATACCTTAACCATACGGTTTGTGCCGACTGCAATGGCTCTCGCCTGAAGCGCGAGGCGCGCAATGTCTTTATCGAAGACCGTGCACTCCCCGATATTGTAAAAATGCCCATCCAGCGCTCCTGCGATTATTTCGGCGCCCTCAGCCTGCCCGGCAAGCGTGGTGAAATCGCCGACAAGATCCTCAAGGAAATCCGCGAGCGCCTGCAATTCCTCGTCAATGTCGGCCTCGACTATCTCTCGCTGGATCGCTCGGCTGAAACCCTTTCCGGGGGCGAGGCACAACGCATTCGACTGGCCTCGCAGATCGGCGCCGGCCTGGTTGGCGTGATGTATGTTCTGGACGAGCCCTCCATCGGCCTGCATCAACGTGACAACGAGCGTCTTTTGGCGACCCTGGTGCGCCTGCGCGATCTCGGCAATACCGTGCTGGTGGTGGAGCATGATGAAGACGCCATACGCGCGGCCGATTATGTGGTCGACATCGGCCCCGGCGCCGGCGTGCACGGTGGCCGTATCGTGGCCCGCGGCACCTTCCAGGACATCATCGACAACGAAGACTCGCTGACCGGCGACTACCTGTCCGGACGCAAACAGATTGCCATTCCGAAAAAGCGCACCCCCTTCGACAAAAATAAAGTGCTCACACTGACCGGCGCCACCGGCAACAATCTCAAAAATGTCACCGCGGAATTTCCGCTCGGCCTCATGACCTGCGTTACTGGCGTGTCGGGCTCCGGAAAATCCACCTTGGTGAATGCCACTCTGCATCCGATTGCGGCCAAAGCCCTCAATGGCGCCACCGTGATTGAAGAAGACGATTACGAAAGCATCGACGGCCTCGAACAGCTCGATAAAGTCGTCGATATCGATCAAAGCCCGATCGGGCGCACCCCGCGCTCCAATCCCGCCACCTACACCGGCATTTTCACACCAATTCGCGAATTGTTTGCCGGCACGCAGGAAGCCCGCTCACGCGGCTACGGCCCCGGCCGTTTCTCCTTCAATGTGAAAGGTGGTCGCTGCGAGGCATGTCAGGGCGATGGCGTCATCAAGGTCGAAATGCATTTCCTGCCCGACATCTATGTGCCCTGCGATGTCTGCAAGGGCAAGCGCTATAACCGTGAAACCCTGGAAGTGAAATACAAGGGCAAGAACATCACCGAAGTACTGGAAATGACCGTGGAAGATGCGCGCGAATTTTTCGATGCCATTCCTGCCCTCGCCCGCAAGCTGCAAACGCTGGTCGATGTCGGCCTCTCCTATATCACCCTGGGACAAGCAGCGACCACGCTGTCCGGCGGCGAAGCCCAGCGCGTCAAGCTCGCGCGCGAGCTTTCCAAGCGTGATACCGGGCAGACTCTTTATATCCTCGATGAACCTACCACCGGCCTGCATTTCCACGATATCCAGCAATTGCTGGTGGTGCTGCACCGCCTGCGCGATCACGGCAATACCATTGTCGTGATCGAGCACAATCTCGACGTGGTCAAAACCGCCGATTGGGTTATCGACATGGGGCCGGAAGGCGGTGATGGCGGAGGCCAGATCATTGCTACTGGCACACCTGAAGATATTGCAAAGAGCAAGGTCTCGCACACCGGCCGCTTTCTCAAGACCATGCTCAAGGCCTGAGCAGCATATGCCTGTCGGCTTTTTCCATTTCTGTCCGTGCAAAAAGCCGACACGCAGGAGCAATCACCGTGAATTATCTGGCGCATCTGCACCTGGGTGGTGATCAGCCAGCAGACATGCTGGGTAGTCTTTACGGTGACTTCGTGAAAGGCCCGCTGCGTGGCCACTACCCTGCCGATATTGAGGCCGCCATATGGCTGCACCGAAAAATAGACAGTTTTACAGATCAGCACGCCGTGACTCTGGCCGCGAAAAGACGTTTTCCTGAGGCCCGCCGGCGATATGCCGGCATTTTGCTGGATATATTTTTTGATCATTGCCTGGCACTGCACTGGCAACGTTTTTCAAATGAGCCACTCCCCGACTTCACGCAACGTGTTTATGGCGTGCTACAAAGCACTCATGAATTGCCGGAGCGCTTGGCCCATATAGCGCCCTTGATGTGCGCTCAGGACTGGCTGGGCAGATATAGCGACTTTCAGGTGCTGACACAGGTCATTTCTGGCATGCAGCGCCGCCTTTCCCGCCCGCAGGGCCTGCACGGCGCCATGGCAGAACTCGAGATGCGCTATGCCGAACTGGAAGCCGACTTCCTGCTTTTCTATCCCGAACTGATGAGATTTGCCGCCAATAGCCGGCAAGAACACAGGCAGCGCTCCGGAAAGTAGTGCAGTAAAAGGGGCGGCAATCCGCTTTTTATGGTGACTCGCCAGAATTGCGTGAGAAAATGCCGCCTTACCGCCAACAAGCCCAACACGTGCTGCGTAGCCGCGAGGCAGAGAATCAACCGCGATGGAAATCATACGCTCCCGCCAGAACCCTCTCGCCAAGCAGCTCATCAAGCTCGCTGAAAATCGCCGCGAGCGATTGAAGTCACGGCAAACGCTGCTGATAGGCACACATCTCGTCGAGTCGGCTCTGGCCGCCAACTGGCCGCTGGAAAAACTGCTGGTCTGCGAGGGAGAAGATTCACGCCCTGAAATACGGCAACTGCTGGACACAGCCAGCATGCCGACGCTCATGCTGGAGCGCGGGCTGTTTGCTGAAATCGAGCAGACACCCAGCACAAGCGGACTGCTGGCCTTGTCTTCCATTCCGGATCACGTCGCAGCGCGCCAGGACGGCTTTTGTCTTTTGCTCGAGGGCGTGCAGGATCCGGGCAATGTCGGCTCCATTCTGCGCACGGCCGCTGCCGCCGGTGTCGATCAGGTCTGGTTGACACCGGGCTGTGCCGACATCTGGTCACCCAAAGTCTTGCGCGCCGGCATGGGGGCACATTTCCGCCTGCAACTGATAGAGCGCGTTACGCTTGAGCAATTGCTCCCGGAGTTTCGCGGCGAAATCGCGGTCACCACCCTGGAAGCAGCAAGCCCGCTTTATGACACTGATATGCGTGGCAATCTCGTTCTGGCACTAGGCAGCGAGGGCGGAGGCGTCAGCGAGTCACTGTTGGCACAGGCCAGCCGGCGCCTGCACATTCCCATGACGGATGCGGTGGAGTCACTGAATGTGGCGGCAGCCGCTGCCATCTGCCTTTTCGAAAGCCGGCGCCAGCGCATGCAGAATTAATGCGCCCAGAAATCAAGCAAGCGGAAAAAGAAAAGCCGGGCTATGCCCGGCTTTTCATGACACGCAAGCGCTGTACTTATTCGGCAGCAGCAACTTCAGTCTTGGCAACGATTTCGCGATCCACCAGCTCAACATAAGCCATGGGAGCAGCATCGCCAGCACGGAAGCCAGCCTTCAGCACACGCAGGTAACCGCCCTGGCGAGCCTTGTAGCGCGGACCCAGCACCGTGAACAGCTTGCCAACAACAGCGGCGTTGCGGGTACGGGCAAAGGCCAGGCGGCGATTGGCAACGGAGTCGACCTTGGCCAGCGTCAGCAGCGGCTCAGCAACGCGACGCAGCTCTTTGGCCTTGGGCAGCGTGGTCTTGATCAGCTCGTGCTCGAACAGCGAGTTGGCCATGTTCTGGAACATGGCTTTGCGGTGGCTGCTGTTGCGGCCGAGTTTCACACCACTATTACGATGACGCATGGCTCAATTTCCTAAAAAGCGGCAGCCGCCAATTAACGGCTGCGGTAATTCAGACGATCGTCGTTGCGCAGGCTGGCGGGAGGCCAGTTCTCCAGACGCATACCGAGCGAGAGGCCGCGAGAGGCCAGCACGTCCTTGATTTCGGTGAGCGACTTCTTACCCAGATTCGGGGTCTTCAGCAGCTCGACTTCGGTGCGCTGAACCAGATCACCGATGTAGTAAATGTTTTCGGCCTTGAGGCAGTTCGCAGAGCGGACCGTCAGCTCAAGATCGTCGACCGGGCGCAGCAGCAGGGGATCGACTTCTTCGCGGGTTTCCACGATTTCAGGCGTCTTGTCCTTCTGCAGATCCACGAACACAGCGATCTGCTGTTGCAGGATCGTGGCAGCGCGGCGAATCGCTTCTTCCGGATCGATAGTGCCGTTGGTTTCCAGATCGATCACCAGCTTGTCGAGATTGGTACGCTGTTCCACACGCGCCGCTTCCACGACATAGGCCACTTTGCGCACCGGGCTATAAGAAGCATCCAGCTGCAGGCGGCCAATGGGACGACCTTCTTCTTCGGTGTAGCGGCTATCGGCCGGCTCGTAACCGCGACCGCGGGTCACCTTCAGCTTCATCTTGAGATGGCCGTTGGCACCGAGGTTGGCGATCACGTGATTCTTGTTCACCAGCTCAACGTTGTGCGGGAGGCCGAGATCAGCAGCCGTCACAACACCAGCACCCTTCTTGTCGAGCACCAGGAAGGCTTCATTCTGCTCGTGCAGCTTGATAGCCAGGCCCTTCAGGTTGAGCAGGATTTCAATAACGTCTTCCTGCACACCTTCGATAGCACTGTACTCATGCTCCACGCCTTCGATTTCCACTTCGGCGACAGCGGCACCCGGCATGGAAGACAGCAGGATGCGACGCAGGGCGTTACCCAGCGTGTGACCGAAACCGCGCTCGAGCGGCTCCAGCGTCACCTTGGCATGGGTAGAGCTTATTGCAGAGACCGCGATGCTACGGGGCGTCAGAAACTCATTGACAGCATGTGACATGGGCAAGACCTCAGGCGGTTCCTTACTTGGAGTACAACTCGACGATCAAATTTTCATTGATCTCGGAAGACAGATCAGAACGCTCAGGCTTGGACTTGAACGTGCCTTCCATTTTGCTGGCATCCACTTCCAGCCATGCCGGCACGCCACGCTGGGCGGACAGCTCGAGTGCACTCTTCACACGCAGCTGGTTACGGGATTTTTCATGGACCGTAACCACGTCACCAGGGACAACCTGCATGGAGGCAATGTTCACACGCTTGCCGTTCAGCAGGATGGCGCGATGGCTAACCAGCTGACGCGCTTCGGAGCGGGTAGCACCGAAACCCATACGGTAAACGACGTTATCCAGACGGCCTTCCAGCAGCTGCAGCAGGTTTTCACCGGTTGCACCCTTGAGCTGGGCAGCAGTCTTGTAATAGTTGCTGAACTGACGCTCAAGCACGCCGTACATACGACGCACTTTCATCTTTTCACGCAGCTGCGTGCCGTAGTCAGACAGGCGACCTTTGCGGGAAGCACCATGCTGGCCGGGGGGCACATCAGCTTTGCACTTGCTGTCGAGGGCGCGCACGCCGCTCTTCAGGAACAGATCAGTACCTTCGCGACGCGAGAGCTTGCACTTGGGACCAATGTAACGAGCCATTCTTCAAATTCCTCTTACACGCGACGCTTCTTGGACGGACGGCAGCCGTTGTGCGGAATCGGCGTGATATCGGTGATGCTGTTGATCTTGTAACCCACCGCATTCAGCGCACGCACAGCGGATTCACGACCCGGACCCGGGCCCTTCACCAGCACGTCAAGATTCTTCAGACCGTATTCCTGAGCAGCCTTGCCCGCCACTTCCGCAGCGACCTGGGCAGCAAAGGGGGTGGACTTGCGCGAACCGCGGAAGCCTTGGCCACCGGAAGTCGCCCACGACAGGGCATTACCCTGGCGATCGGTGATCGTCACGATGGTGTTATTGAAAGAAGCGTGAATGTGCGCAATACCTTCAGCAACCTGACGGGTTACCTTCTTGCGACCACGAGTACTGTCTTTAGCCATGGTTATCTAGCGTCCGATTATTTCTTGATGGCCTTGCGCGGACCCTTACGGGTACGGGCATTGGTCTTGGTGCGCTGACCGTGTACAGGCAGGCCACGGCGGTGACGGAGACCGCGGTAGCAGCCCAGATCCATCAGGCGCTTGATATTCATGGAAACTTCACGACGGAGGTCACCCTCAGTCGGGACCTTGGCCACTTCGGCGCGCACGAGATCGAGCTGCGCATCAGTCAGGTCCTTGATCTTGGTGGTCGGGGCGATGCCGACGGAGTCCAGAATCTTGGCAGACGTGGTCCGGCCGACACCATAGATATAGGTCAGCGAGATCACGGCATGCTTGTTGTCAGGGATGTTAACGCCGGCTATACGAGCCATTCACACTCACTCCACTTGTAAACCGTTGCGGCCGTTGACTTTCGGCGAACGGACTCAGGCGCGAAAGGCGCGAGAGTCTACTCGTCAATTAACCGGAAATCAACAACCAGCCAAGGCATCAGCCCTGGCGCTGCTTGTGACGGGGTTCCGCGCTGCAGATCACACGGATGCTGCCATTGCGACGGACAATCTTGCAGTTAGCGCAGATCTTCTTGACGGAAGCCTGGACTTTCATGGTGCACCACCCTTACTTGGTAAAGCTCAACAAATCGACTCAACGAATCAGCCCGGAGGGGCCATATCCCTTGAGATTGGCCTTCTTCATCAAGGCCTCGTACTGGTGCGACATCATGTGCGACTGAACCTGCGACATGAAGTCCATCACGACCACCACCACGATCAGCAGCGAAGTCCCCCCCAGATGGAAAGGTACCTGGAAAGCCACTTGCAGGATCATGGGCAGCAGACACACCGCCGTGATGTACAGGGCACCGATCAGCGTCAAGCGACCCAGCACGGTATCCACATAACGGGCAGTCTGGTCACCCGGACGTATGCCCGGGATATAGGCGCCCGATTTCTTCAGGTTTTCCGCCACATCTTTCGGGTTGAACATCAACGCCGTGTAGAAATAGCAGAAGAAGATAATCAGCAAAGCAAACAGCAGCAGGTAAAGCGGCTGACCCGGGGAAAGGGTCAACGCAACACCCTGCAACAGGCGCTGGAACCAGTTAGGGTTCTGAGCCTGGGCAAACCACTGCCCGAGCGAGGCAGGAAACAGCAGCAGTGAACTGGCGAAAATCGCCGGAATCACACCCGCCATATTGATCTTGAGCGGCAGATGGCTCTGCTGCGCCGCATAGAGACGACGCCCCTGCTGACGCTGCGCGTAGTTCACGGTAATCCGGCGCTGGCCGCGCTCCATGAATACCACTGCGCCGACAACAACAATCGCCAGACCCAACAACAGCACGAGCGTCGCAGGATTCAGCTCACCTTGGCGGGCCGACTCCAGGGACATGCCGATGGCGCTGGGAATGCCCGCCACGATACCCGCAAAGATGATCATGGAGATGCCATTACCTACGCCACGCTCAGTGATCTGCTCACCCAGCCACATCAAAAACACGGTACCTGCCACCAGACTGGTTACCGCAGGAACATAGAAGCCGATGCCACTGCCCAAGGTGATGCCCTGGCTGACCAGACCAGCACACATGGCCATGGCTTGCACAAAACCCAACACCACAGTGCCATAGCGCGTGTACTGGTTGATCTTGCGACGACCAGCTTCACCTTCCTTCTTCAGCGCCTCCAGGGAGGGCACCACGGTCGCCATCAACTGCATGATGATGGAGGCCGAGATGTAGGGCATGATGCCCAACGCCAGAATGGACATGCGCTCCAGCGCACCGCCCGAGAACATGTTGAACAGGCTGAGGATGGTGTCCTTGTTCTGCTCAAACAAACGCGCCAACTGATCCGGATTGATCCCCGGAACCGGGACATGTGCACCCAGGCGGAACACCACCAGAGCCAGCAGCAGAAAACCGATACGACGCCAGAGCTCCGACATGCCTTTCTGCATGCCGGGGTTCTGCATCATTTCCCGAGCCTGTTGCGTACGGGTGTTCGCCATCAGGCTTATTCCTCGACCTTGCCGCCAGCGGCTTCAATCGCAGCACGGGCACCTTTGGTCACTTTGAGGCCCTTGATGGTCAGGGCACGGCTCACGTCACCGGAAAGGATGATGCGGGCCGAGGTCTTGTCCTTACGCACCACATTAGCGGCTTTCAGGGTTTCGAGAGAAACCACGTCACCATCAACATAGGCAATTTCAGACAGACGCACTTCAGCAACCTTGAGGCTGGCCAGGTTGGTAAAACCAAACTTGGGCAGACGACGGTACAGAGGAATCTGGCCGCCTTCGAAGCCGGGGCGTACTTTGCCCTTGCCACGCGAGGTCTGACCCTTGACACCGCCACCGCCAGTCTTGCCGAGGCCGGAACCGATACCGCGTCCCGGACGACGTGCTTCTTTTTTCGAACCCTCAGCAGGGCTCAGCTCATTCAGTTTCATGGCGCTTAACCTTCCACTTTAACGAGGTAATAAACCTTGTTGATCATGCCGCGGTTGGACGGTGTATCGATCACTTCAACAGTGTGGCCGATACGACGCAGACCCAGACCCTTGAGGCAGAGCTTGTGGTTCTTCAGCTTGTGCGCACCAGAGCGCACCTGCGTTACTTTGATGGTCTTGGCTGACATGACTTACCCCAGAATCTCTTCAACCGTCTTGCCACGCTTGGCGGCGACCTGCTCGGCCGACGTCATTTTGGCAAGGCCGTTGAACGTGGCATGTACCACGTTGTTGGCATTGGTAGAGCCGTAGCACTTGGCAAGCACGTTCTGCACGCCAGCCACTTCCAGCACGGCACGCATGGCACCGCCAGCGATAACACCGGTACCTTCGGAGGCAGGCTGCATGTAAACGCGTGAGGCGCCATGCTGACCGGTCAACGGGTGCTGCAGGGTATTGCCGTTAAGCTCCACCTGGATCATGTTGCGGCGTGCCGCTTCCAGAGCCTTCTGGATGGCAGCCGGCACTTCACGTGCCTTGCCGCGACCGAAGCCGACACGACCCTTGCCATCACCAACGACCGTCAGGGCGGTGAAGGAAAAAATACGACCACCCTTTACCACCTTGGCGACGCGATTGACCTGAACCAGCTTCTCTACGAAGCCTTCGGCCTGCTGGTTTTGTTCGATCTTTGCCATGACTTAGAACTCCAGACCGGCTTCACGCGCGGCATCGGCAAGGGCCTTGATGCGGCCGTGATACTGGAAACCGGAGCGGTCAAAAGCGACCTTGCTCACACCGGCAGCCTTGGCGCGCTCGGCAACAAGGGCACCCACCTTCTTGGCAGCATCGGCATTGCCGGTAGCGCCTTCGCGCAGAGCAGCATCCAGCGTGGAGGCCTGAGCCAGCACAGTGGCGCCATCAGCCGCGATGACCTGGGCATAAATGTGACGTGGCGTGCGGTTGACGCAGAGACGAACCGCACCCAGCTCACGGATCTTCAGACGCGTGCTGCGCGCGCGGCGCAGGCGGGCTACTTTCTTTTCGTTCGACATGACATCAACCCTTATTTCTTCTTGGCTTCCTTACGCAGGACAGTCTCATCCGCGTAACGAACACCCTTGCCCTTGTACGGTTCCGGCGGACGATAACCGCGGACCTTGGCGGCCACCTGACCCAGCAGTTGTTTATCGCTGGACTTCAGGATGATTTCCGTCGGCGTCGGCGTCTCAGCCGTGACGCCTTCCGGCAGTGCGAAATCGATGGGGTGGGAGTAGCCCAGAGCCAGGTTGAGCACCTTACCCTTGGCGGCTGCCTTGTAACCCACGCCGATCAGCTGCAACTTGCGCTCGAAACCGGCAGAAACACCGATCACGAGATTGTTCAGCAGGGCACGTGCCGTACCGGTCTGCATCCAGCCATCTTGCGTGGTTTCACGCGGCTTGAGCTGAAGCACGCCGTTTTCATTATTCACTTCAACCAGAGCATGCAGCTTGGTGGACAGTGCGCCTTTGGCGCCCTTCACCTGCACATCCTGGCCATTGATGGTCACTTCCACGCCCTTGGGCAGCGTGACCGGAGCCTTGGCTACACGAGACATCTTCGAACTCCTTACGACACGAGAGCGATCACTTCACCGCCCAGGCCTGCAGCACGTGCGGCGCGATCGGTCATGATGCCCTTGTTGGTGGAGACGATGAGAATGCCGAGGCCTTGCTTGACCTTGGGCAGCTCAGTGGCGCCTTTGTAAATTCGCAGACCAGGACGGCTCACACGCTTGATCTCTTCGATCACGGGCTTGCCTTCGTAGTACTTGAGACCGATGTTCAGCTGTGCCTTCTTGTCACCATCCACTTCCGCAGTGGCGATATAACCCTCGTCAAGCAGCAGCTTGGCAATCGCCAGCTTCAGCTTGGAGGCAGGCATGGACACCGCAGACTTGTTCGCCTGCTGCGCATTGCGAATGCGAGTCAGCATGTCGGCGACAGTATCTTGCATGCTCATTTCAATACTTCTCCTCGATTACAGGCTGGCGGCTGCCAACCTGCTTACAACAATGATTACCAGCTGGCCTTGACCACGCCCGGCACATCCCCACGCATCACGGCTTCACGCAGCTTGTTACGGGCGAGGCCGAACTTGCGGAAGTAGCCATGCGGACGGCCGGTGAGACCACAACGGTTACGCAGACGGCTGGGGCTGGCATCACGCGGCAGAGACTGCAGCTTGAGCGTAGCGGCCCAACGATCTTCATCGCTGGTCTTGGGACTCTGGATGGTGGCCTTGAGTTCGGCACGCAGCTTGGCGTACTTGGCTACCAGTTTCTCGCGCTTTTCTTCGCGATTGATCATGCTCTTCTTAGCCATGGTTCACGCTCTCACTTGAACGGGAAGCCGAAGGCACGCAGCAGTGCGCGACCCTGGTCATCCGTAGCAGCCGTAGTGGTGATGGTGATGTCCATGCCACGCAGCTTGTCGATCTTGTCGTACTCGATTTCCGGGAACACGATCTGTTCCTTGATACCCATCGAGTAGTTGCCACGGCCATCGAAGGCCTTGGCGCTGAAACCGCGGAAGTCACGGATACGCGGGATCGTGATCATGATCAGACGATCCAGGAATTCGTACATCTGGTCGCCGCGCAGAGTGACTTTGCAGCCAATCGGCCAGCCTTCGCGGATCTTGAAGCCGGCGACAGACTTGCGGGCGAGGGTGACGATGGGTTTTTGGCCAGCGATCAGCTGCATATCGGCCACGGCACCATCGATAAGCTTCTTATCCTGGCTGGCGCCGCCCACTCCCATATTCAGAGTAATCTTCGTGATGCGCGGAACCTGCATCACGTTCTCGAGACCCAGCTCTTCCTTCAGCTTGGCTGCAATCTCGTTCTTGTAAACACTTCTCAGTCTGGCCATCTCTCAACCAACCCCTACTTGACGTCGACCACGTCGCCACTGGACTTGAACACACGCACCTTGGCGCCGTCTTCCAGCAACTTGTAGCCCACGCGGTCTGCCTTTTGCGTTGCCGCATTGAACAGAGCCACGTTGGAAATATGCAGCGAGGCTTCCTGCTCGACGATACCACCCTGGGTACCGCGATTCGGATTGGCCTTCACATGCTTCTTGACCAGGTTGATGCCAGAGACAACAACGCGGTTCTCAAGAACATTCACGACCTTGCCGCGCTTGCCCTTGTCCTTGCCGGTAATCACGATGACTTCGTCATCACGTTTGATCTTTGTCATGACATCAACCTCAAAGCACTTCAGGCGCCAGCGAGATGATCTTCATGAACTGCTCATTACGCAGCTCACGAGTCACCGGCCCGAAGATACGGGTGCCGATCGGGGCCTTCTGGTTGTTGAGAAGCACGGCGGCGTTGTCATCAAAGCGGATGAGCGAACCGTCAGCGCGGCGCACACCCTTTTTGGTACGCACCACGACGGCGTTCATCACGTCGCCCTTCTTTACCTTGCCGCGCGGAATCGCTTCCTTCACGGTGACCTTGATGACGTCGCCGACAGTGGCATAACGACGATGCGATCCGCCCAGCACCTTGATGCACTGGACGCGGCGCGCGCCGCTGTTGTCAGCCACTTCGAGCATCGTTTCGGTCTGAATCATTGCTCTTCTCCGAACCCTTTATGCACCCCGAAAAAAGGGCGCAAATACTAACTTACGAACCCGTACCAAGCAACCCGAAAGCTCAGGCGCCGGCGGTCTCCACCACTGCCACCAGGGTCCAGGACTTGGTCTTGGAGATCGGGCGGGTTTCAGCAATCGTCACCACATCGCCTTCCTTGCACACATTCTGCTCATCATGGGCATGAAGCTTGGTGGACTTGGTGAGGTACTTGCCATAAACGGGGTGCTTCACACGGCGCTCGATCAGCACGGTGATGGACTTGTCCATCTTGTTGCTGACCACCTTGCCGGTCAGCGTGCGCTTGACTTTATCTTCGCTCATGATCACTTACCCTGCTTCTCATTCAGTACGGTCTTGATGCGGGCGATGTCCTTGCGGACCACGCTCACCTGGTGGCTCTTGGCGAGCTGCCCGGTGGCCTTGGCCATACGCTGGGTGAACTGCTGGCGCTGCAGTGTTTCCAGCTCCTTGTTCAGCTCTTCCACGCTCTTCTGACGCAAATCAGTCGCTTTCATCACATCACCGTCCGAGTCACGATTACGGTTTTCAGCGGCAGCTTGGCTGCGCCGAGGGCGAAGGCCTCACGTGCCAGCTCTTCCGGCACACCTTCGATTTCATAAAGGATCTTGCCGGGCTGAATTTCAGCCACCCAGTACTCCACGTTCCCCTTGCCGTTACCCATACGAACTTCGAGGGGCTTTTCGGTGATGGGTTTGTCCGGGAACACACGGATCCAGATCTTGCCGCCACGCTTCACCTTACGGGTGATGGCGCGACGGGCCGCTTCGATCTGGCGGGCGGTCAGACGACCACGCTCGGTGGACTTCAGCGCAATACTGCCGAAGGACACCGTGCTGCCACGCAGGGCCAGACCACGGTTACGGCCCTTATGGACCTTGCGGAATTTGGTGCGCTTAGGTTGCAGCATCTCTTAACCCCTCGCTTCCTGGCTCTTGCCGCCGCGCTTGCGGGCAGGCTTGGCCGCGGGCTCTTCGGTGGCAGCCACAGCAGCAGCATTGACCTGCTCCATGCCACCAATGATTTCGCCCTTGAAAATCCAGACCTTCACGCCGATGCAACCGTAAGTGGTTTCAGCACGCATGATGGAGTAATCAATATCGGCACGCAGGGTGTGCAGCGGCACGCGGCCTTCGCGGTACCACTCGGTACGAGCGATTTCTGCACCGCCGAGACGGCCAGACACTTCCACCTTGATACCCTTGGCACCGGCACGCATGGTGTTCTGCACAGCACGCTTCATGGCGCGACGGAACATCACACGACGCTCCAGCTGCGAAGCAATGCCTTCAGCTACCAGGCGCGCATCGAGATCCGGCTTGCGGATTTCGTCGATGTTGATCTGCACCGGCGTCTTCATCAGCTTGGCAATTTCCTTGCGCAGGCGTTCGACGTCTTCACCCTTCTTGCCGATCACGATACCCGGACGAGCCGTGGAAATCGTGATGCGAGCGTTTTCAGAAGGGCGCTCGATGAGAATGCGGCTGACAGAAGCATTCTTCAGCTTGCTGTACAGATGATCACGTACCTTCAGATCCGTGATCAGGAAATCAGCATAATTCTTCGGGCTGGCGTACCAGTTGGAATTGTGCTTCTTGACGATGCCGAGGCGGATGCCGATCGGATGAACTTTCTGACCCATTTTTATGGCCTCACTTCTTTTCCGATACTTTGACGGTGATGTGGCACGTACGCTTGGTGATGCGATCAGCGCGGCCTTTGGCACGCGGCATGATGCGCTTCAGCGAAGTACCTTCATCGACGTAGATCGTGGAGACCTTGAGTTCATCCACGTCAGCACCTTCGTTGTGCTCGGCGTTGGCAATAGCCGACTCGAGCACTTTCTTCACGAAATGCGCTGCCTTCTTGTTGCTGAACGCCAGCGTGTTCAGCGCTTTGCCAACGGCAAGACCACGAACCTGGTCAGCGACAAGGCGGACCTTCTGGGCCGAGATCGGCGCGCCGCGCAATTTAGCGATAGCTTCCATCACTCACCCCTTACTTCTTGGCTTTCTTGTCGACGCCGTGACCACGATAGGTACGGGTCGGCGCGAATTCGCCGAGCTTGTGGCCCACCATGTGTTCGGTCACGAAGACCGGCACGTGCTGCTTGCCGTTATGCACGGCAATGGTCAGACCGACCATTTCCGGCAGAATTATGGAACGACGCGACCAGGTCTTGATCGGCTTCTTCGAGCTGGCAGAGACCGCCGTTTCCACCTTGGACCACAGGTGGCTGTCTACGAACGGGCCTTTCTTAAGCGAACGAGGCACTTTTAATCTCCCTCAACTCTTACTTGCGACGGTCACGAACAATCATGTTCGTGGTGCGCTTGTTGCTGCGGGTCTTGTAACCCTTGGCCTTCTGACCCCACGGCGAAACCGGGTGACAGCCCTTGTTACGACCTTCACCACCGCCCATCGGGTGGTCGACCGGGTTCATGGCCATACCGCGAACGGTCGGGCGAACACCGCGCCAGCGCTGGGCACCAGCTTTGCCGAGGCTGCGCAGATTGTTTTCGGAGTTGGATACTTCACCGAAAGTTGCGCGGCAATCGACATGAATCTTGCGCATTTCACCGGAACGCAAACGCACAATGGCGTAACCACCATCACGGCCGAGCAGCTGCACGGAGGCACCGGCGGAACGAGCAATCTGCGCACCCTTGCCAGGCTTCAGCTCGAGGCAGCACAGCGTGGCACCCAGAGGCATATTGCGCAGCGGGAGCACATTGCCGTTCTTGATCGGCGCATCATCACCGGACTGCACTGCATCACCCACGGCCAGATTCTTCGGCGCAATGATGTAGCGGCGCTCACCATCGGCATACTTCAGCAGCGCGATGTGAGCCGTACGGTTGGGATCGTATTCCAGGCGCTCAACAACGGCAGGAATACCATCCTTGTTGCGCTTGAAATCGATAACGCGATAAAGCTGTTTGTGACCACCACCCACATGACGCGTGGTGATGTGGCCATTGTTATTACGGCCACCGGTCTTTTTCTTGGCCTCAACCAGCGCTGCATGGGGACGACCCTTGTGCAGGTGCGGGTGAACAACCTTTTCGACAAAACGGCGACCGGGCGAGGTCGGCTTGCACTTTACGATTGGCATCTTCTGTCTCCCAGCCCTTACTCAGCCGTGCCGGTAAAATCGAGATCGAAGCCTTCCTTCAGGGCCACATAGGCCTTCTTCAGGTCGGAGCGACGACCGAGGCTGCGACCGAAACGCTTGCTCTTGCCCTTGGTGATCGTGGTGTTCACGGACTCAACCTTGACATTGAACAGCTTTTCGACAGCCGCCTTGATCTCGAGCTTGTTGGCATCGGGACGGACGCGGAACACGAACTGACGGTGCTTCTCCGCCACGACCGTAGCCTTCTCGGAAATATGCGGTCCGAGCAGGACCTGATAAATACGTTCCTGATTCATCCCAGTTCCACCTCAAGCTTCTTCGCAGCCGGAACCGACATGATCACCTTGTCAAAGCCGATGAGGCTGACCGGGTCAATGGCCGCAGTGTCGATGACATCAACATGCGGCAGGTTACGGGCGGCGAGGTACAGGTTTTCATCGATGGCTTCGGTCACGATGAGCACATTGCTCAGACCCATGCCATTGAGCTTGGCCAGCAGATCCTTGGTCTTGGGCGCGGCGACAGTGATCTCTTCCACCAGCACCAGACGATCCTGACGAACCAGCTCGGAGAGGATGCACTGCATGGCACCGCGATACATCTTGCGGTTGACCTTCTGCTCCCAATTCTGCGGCTGGCCGGCGTGGCCCTTGCCACCGCCACGCCAGATCGGGCTGCGCGAAGAACCAGCACGAGCACGACCCGTGCCCTTCTGTTTCCACGGCTTCTTGCCACCACCGCTCACTTCAGCACGGGTCTTCTGAGCCTTGGTGCCCGCACGGCCGCCAGCCAGATAGGCTGTCACGACCTGATGCACCAGGGCCTCATTGAATTCCTTGCCGAATGCAACTTCGGACAGCTCGATGGCTGCGCCGGATACGGTCTTCAGATTCACGCTCTATCCCCCTCAGGCCTTCACGGTCGGACGCACAACGACGTCGTAACCGGTGGCACCCGGAACCGCACCCTTTACCAGCAGTACGCCACGCTCGGCATCCACAGAGACCACTTCCAGACCCTGCACGGTGACACGCTCGTCACCCATGTGGCCTGCCATTTTCTTACCCTTGAAAACCTTGCCCGGGCTCTGGTTCTGGCCCGTGGAGCCATGAACACGATGCGAAACCGAGTTACCGTGGGTGGCATCCTGGGTACGGAAGTTCCAGCGCTTGACGCCGCCCTGGAAGCCCTTGCCCTTGGAGGTGCCGGTGACATCAACCACCTGTCCCACAGCAAAGGTATCGACGCCGATGGTGCCGCCCACAGCCAGTGCTGCAGCCTCTTCACCCTCGACACGGAATTCCCACACGCCACGACCGGCAGCCACATTGGCCTTGGCAAAGTGACCAGCCTGAGCCTTGGTCACGCGCGAGGCGCGGCGCTCACCCGTAGTCACCTGAACAGCCTGGTAGCCATCAGTATCCACGGACTTGATCTGGGTAATGCGGTTCGGATCGACCTCGATAACGGTCACGGGCACGGATACACCGGCCTCTGTGAACACTCGGGTCATGCCGCACTTGCGACCGACTAATCCAATAGCCATCTTCAAACCTCTTTCTTCAATTTCTTAAGAGGAAACCTGTTCAGACGCAAATCAGCCCAAGCTGATCTGGACGTCCACACCCGCTGCAAGATCCAGCTTCATCAGTGCATCCACGGTCTTGTCCGTCGGCTGCACGATGTCGACGAGGCGCTTGTGGGTACGAATTTCGTACTGGTCACGAGCATCCTTGTTAACGTGCGGGGAGCTCAGCACGTTGAAACGCTCGATGCGGGTCGGCATCGGGATCGGGCCACAGACCTGGGCGCCAGTGCGCTTGGCGGTCTCGACGATCTCGACAGCAGACTGATCGATCAGGCGATGATCGAACGCCTTCAGGCGAATGCGGATTCTCTGGTTAGCCATGCCGGCAACTCCAAAAATTAGTGAAGCAAAACCCTCCATTCCCGCTTCTTTTTCCGGGGAAGGAAGGTTTCAGAAACCAGTCCGGGAACGATGCCCCGGTTGTCTACCCCCATCACGACCTAAGCCCTGATTGGGAGGGCGCGCAATGTAGCCTTCTTCACAAGGCATTGCAAGTGCTTAGTGCGATAAAAATCAGCTAATGCAGCACTGAGCCGCCAAGCAGCAACCCAAAACTCACTCGGGATGACTCGGAGATCACCGCAACAATGCCGCCGCCAACCCAAAGGACCACCAGCGTAAGCGTGCACACACATACAAGTGAGCCGGATAGCGGCGCCATCCTGCACGAGCCCCGAAAACGACAACGCCCGGAAATCCGGGCGCTGTACGCATCACCAATATCTTCAGCGATATCAGGCGATGATTTTGGCGACCACGCCGGCGCCGACGGTACGACCGCCTTCACGGATGGCGAAGCGCAGACCGTCTTCCATCGCGATAGGCGCAATCAGCGTCACGACCATCTTGATGTTGTCGCCCGG
>JACCDZ010697128.1_pt1 | contig 21109 bp, 14 predicted proteins | sample 7449551 | NCBI WGS metagenome assembly JACCDZ01 (sample SAMN15323452, study PRJNA562643) | freshwater metagenome | isolation source: river surface water | place: USA:Blue River Watershed | collected 2017-08-18
CTCTTCAATGCGGCGCTGCTCGCTGATGTCGATGACCGCGCCCATCCAGCCGCTTTGCTGGCCTTGGGTGTTGATCAGTGGCGCCTCGATGATCAGCACCGGAAAGCGCGTGCCGTCGGCGCGCATGAAGACCGACTCGAAACCTTCGCGTGGCGGCACATTGCCGGCCAGCCGGATGGCCTGGCGCTGTTTGTATTCGTCCACCATCTCGGGTGGCCAGTACGGCATGGGGGCGTTGTGGCCGATCAACGCATGCGCGGGCAGGCCCACCATGTCGCAAAACGCCGGGTTCACATAGCTGATGCGGCCTTGCAGATCGCGTGCCCGCAAGCCGGTGACCAAGGAGTCTTCCATGGCCTTGCGAAAAGCCAGCGCATCGGCCAGATCGCGTTCGGCCTTGAGGCGTCTGCGCGAGTCTTTGACCAGCAGCACCATCACCGTGATCAATGCGATCGACATGGCCGTGACCAGGGCCGTGAGCACGTTGGGAAACAAGTTCGGCTCGCCCCTTCGGCTGTCCATGCGCAGCACCAGGGTGTTGCCCGGCAAGTCCACCAGCTGCTGTGCGGTCAACAGCCGCAGCCCCCGGCGGTGTGTGCCCGAGATGGCCAGGCGCGTGCCATCGGCTTCGGTGAAAGACACCTCGTTGCGCCGACCAAAACTGTTGCCCAGGCGTTCGGCCAGCAGTGGCTGCAGGCCATACGTCACGAGGGTGTAGCCCACCAGCTCACCCTCTTGCGTTTGTGGCAAGCACAGTTCCATGACCTCCATGCCCAAGCCGTCGGATTGGGGCAGGTAATAACTGGTGGAATAAGCCGGTCCATTGAAGCGGCGGGCTCGCTGACAGGACTGGCTGGTTTCGGTGAGCGTGTCGCTGCGGGGGGTGCGCTCGAAAACCGGCTTGCGCAGCGGTGAATCAACGAATGCGCGGTTGTTCATCTGTGCATCGCGCCACTCCAAGCGCAGCCAGTCCCGGTTGTCGCGCAAGAGGCTCAGTGCCTCTGTGGACCAGGTTTTCAGGCTGGCGTGTTGGGCCTGCAAGGCTTGCAAGGTCTGCACATCCCGTGACAGGCTGATGCGGATGTCGCTGACCGCATCGGCCGTGTCGCGCTCGAGCTCGGCTTGCAGTTGGCTGATTTCGTAGCGCCCGGCCAGCCACACCAGCGTGACCAAAACAGCCACCACCAAGGCCATGAGGGCGGCCCACAATGAGCGCCTGCCAGACATCTGGATGCGTTCATCCTGAGTGGCCCACCAAGCGCGCAGACGCGGCAAAGCGGCTCGAAAAATGGGCAGTTTGTCCAGCGTGTTCATGGCCTGCATTCACTTGCCGGGTGCAGCGGGCTGGCTGGCATCGCGCTCGACGCGTTTGACGCGTGGGGCGGTCCAGCTGCCGTCGATCAGGAATTCCTGTGTCGAAGCGCGGCTCAAGGGCGATTGCAAAAACAGTTGGGCCAAAAAGGTGGTCAAGCCGACCAGCGGGTTGACGGCGATACCCGCGACCAAAGAAGCGGTACCGGTGTCCACTTCGGGCAGGATCACCACGCGCAATTGCTGAGTTTCTTTGGCGATGTCGGCCGAGCCATCGAGCTGCACGATCGCATTGATGCCCTTGATTTGCAGGTTGCGTGTGCTGGCGATGCCTTGGTCAATGCTGACGTGGCCTGCCACCGAGTCGAAGGCGAAGCCTTCGTAAAACACATCCCGGAAATCCAGCAAAAAGCGGCGTGGCAGAGCCTGCAGGCTCAGCACGCCCAGCAGTTTGGCGGCGCCCGCGTCGGCTTTGAGAAATTGACCTCGGCCCATCTTCACATCGAATTGGCCGCTCATGCTGGGGTAGTGCAGCGACAGGGGCGAGCCGTTCCAGCTGATCTGACCATCGAGCAAGCCACTGCCATCGCGCAATGCGCCGGGGGTGCCTAATCGGGTGAGCAAGTCGCCCGCATCACGGACCGAAAGGCGAAAGTTCATTTCGGTCTTGCGCAGGTTGCTGCCCGTGGCCGCCAACAGCCAGCGGCCGGTGCTGCTCAGGGTGGCTTCGGGCAAGACGATGTTGAATTTGTTGAGCCGCCATTCGCTGGCGGGCTTGCCGCCCGACATTTGCAGGGCACTGTTGACCGCTTCGATTTCAATGCGCCCGAGCTTCATGCCGCGCAGCTCCAGTTGCTCGATCACGATGTCCAGCGCGGGCAAGTGGGCCGGTGGCGTCTCCAAAAGACTTTCAACATCGGCCGCGCTCGACGGCGGTAAATTGAGCCGCGCCAGGCGGGCATACAGCTGGCCCGGCTGAGCGCCCGCAGCTTGGCGGAACTCCAGGTGTCCACTCAATTCGCGGGCGTCCACATTGGCGCGCCAGGTCAAACCGTCGCGCGTGCCGCCCGCCACCACCTGGTGCAAGGTGCGGCCTTCTGCGGTGATGGTGTTGGCTTGCAAGCCGATGCGTGTGGGCAAATAGCTTTGCATGGCCGCGTTGTCGCTGTCAGAGGCCTTGGGGTTTGACGCAGGGGGCCATAAGAGCTGCCACTCGTCGACCGATAAATGGTCTACCGAAACCGTGGCGGCCACCCCGGTATCGGGCACGGGCGGCAGGGTGCCTGTGGTGTTGCCCAGACCCATGCTGCCGCGCAAGACACGTGGCGTTGGGCCAGACAGGTCGCGCACATATTGCACGGTCGCCACTTTGCCCAGATCGATCTGCAGGCGGTCTTGCAAAGTGGCTCCCGTGCCTTGCACACGGCTGCGGATGCTCAGCGGCATGGCCGCAGCGGCGGCCTTGGTCAAGGGAGCGGGCAGCTTCATGCCCAGGCCTTCGAGCGGGCTTTGGATGAACAGTTCGGGCTGCCCTTGTCGCCAGCCTAAGCTGGCGGTGTAGGTGGCGCTGCCGCTCATTTGTTTGGCCAGCACATCCAGGGGGTGGAACTCATGGGCCTGGCGCAGCCCTTCTGCGCTGATCTCGCCTTGTGCGCGCAGCTGCAAGGCGGGTTCGTTGCTGCTGTTGGGTCGCAAGCCCCCTTCAATGCGGATCGGGCCGCCCAGCAAACGCGCTTGCACCCCGTTCAGGCTGAAGCCGGAGTCGCTGAACTGGACCGTGCCTTGCACTTTCTCAAAAATCGGCAAAGCGGGTGAGGTGCGCAAGTCGTTGCCGGCCAGCACCGCTGTGCCTTGCACTTTGGTGTTTTCTGCGGCCAGCAAGGGGATGTTCAGTTTGATGCGGGTCTGTACAGACCCCGTGGCTTGCATGTCGCGCAAAGCGGAGTTCAGGTATTTGTCGAGGGGTGATTTCTGGATCAGGCTGAGCACTTGTGCGGCAGGGCCTTTTTGTTCTCCCGAAATTTCCAGCGTCGCTTGCTCAGCCATGTTGGCAATCTTGGCCTGCATCGCGGTCAGGGGCATGCCGGTTTTGGCTTCGCCTGCCCGTGCCGATGCGTCGTTGAGCTTCATGCTCAAACCGTCAAAGACCAATTGTCCGGACAAATCATGCAAACGCGGCCAGGGCAGGCTGTTGCGCGGCAGCAGCGAGGCGGGCAGGTAGTCCAGCTCAACGCCATTCAAACGCCCGGCGAAACGGAACTCGCCTTCTTTGGGGTTGGTAAAGGGCAGGCGATCGAGGTCGCCTTGGATGTTGATTTGCACGCCCGTGTAGAGGCCCTTGACCACCGCTTCACGCACGTATTGGCGCACTGTCGCGGGCAGCGTCACAGGCAGGTAGCGGTGCACACGCGCAGCGTCTGCTTGACTGACGAGGCCTTGCAACGCCAGCACGCCCAGGCCTTGGGCTTGGCCCTGCCACTGGCCTTGCCATTGACCTGAAAGGTCTGCATTGCTCAGCTGCAGCGACCATTGGGGCACAGCCCACAAGCCATCTTTGCGTTGCCATCGGGCTTGGGCATGCAGGCTGTTCACGGGGACCTTGGGCTCCTCCAGGATGCCGGGCAACAAGACGGCGCCCCCCTTGCCCATGTCGATCTGCACTTGGCCGCCAGCCTGCGTCATCTTCAGTTGAACCTGTGCGCCTTGCAGGCCTGGCCAGCCCCGTGCATCTTTGGGTGATGTGTTGGCGGCAGGTGCCGGCAGGTCCAGGTCCTTCAGGCTCGCTTGGGCTTCGTAGCTTTGCGGTTGGTTCCACTCGCCAACCCAGCTCAGTTGCAAGGCATCGACTTGACCGCTCACATCGTGTGCTTGCAGTTGCCTGTGCAAGGCCTCGGGCAGTGGCAGGCGCAAAGACAGGTCGCGCAGGGCCTGCAAGTCGATGTGGTCTCCTTGCAGTCGGCCTTGCGCAGGTTTGCGTGCTTGGACTTGTTCGTGTGTGTAGCTCAGGTTCAGGTTGCCGCCGGGCCAGTGCAAGCCCTCTTCGCTGACGAAAGAAAAATCCCGAAACCCCACGGTGAATTGTTGTGGCAACACTTGTGCGAAGACGCGACCGGACAAACGCTCAAAAGCCAGTGCTTCGTGCTCTGGGTCCAGGCGGATGTTCACCGCTGTCAAATCGGTGTCTGCCGCGCCCCCTGTCCATTGGCCTTTTTCAAAATCACTCCACAGGCGCAAAGCGCCTTGGCCCGATTGGACGTCTGCGCCCAGTTGCACTTGCTTGCGCAGTTGCGCCACATCGACCTTGGGGAAATAGGCGTAGGCCTGGCCTGACCAGTCTGAAAATTGTGCCGCGTGTGTGGACAACAGGCCGCGCTTGAATCGCCCTACCGCCACGAACCGGGTGCCCCATGCCTCGGGCGGCGTGGCGTCCAGGCGCAGGTCGTGAAAGCGCGTCGAGTTGCGCAGCACCAGATCTACGTCACGCAAGGCCAGGGTTTCAGGGTTTGCTGTTGCCTGGTTCGCGGCTTGCAGTTTGCCCAGTGCTTTGAGTGGCCGCTGTGCACGCTCGTTGGTCCAGTGCACAGTGCCGCCGCGGATGAGCACTTCGTTTTGTGTAAACAGCCAATCTGCCGCGGCGTTGTCGCCTTGGGATGGTGCGGGCAAGTCCAGTCCGGCAATCCGCCATTGACCGGTGGCGGTCAAGCGGATGTCCAGTTCTGGCGCGTCCAGCACCAGTTGTTCCAGGCGCAGCCGCAAGACGGAACGCACACTGATGGCCAAGACCACGCGCGGCAGGACCAAGCCGGGGCGCCCTTGGGCATCGAGCAATTCGATGCGGCGCAGCTCGAATGAGGGGGCCCAACCTGTGGATTGGGCAGACAGTGCACCGATGCGCACCGGCACCCCCATGGTTTGCTGGGCCAAGCGCTCCAGCGCGGGGCGGTAATCGGCGATACGCGGCACAATCCACAAATGCAGCACGCCCCAGGCCAAGCCCAGCAAGATGCCCAACACCAGCAACACCCAGCTCAGGGCGTGGATGCTGTGGTTGAGCCACCGTGTCAGGCGGGGAAAATTCGGGATGGACAGCACAAATGGTTGAATCAGAAAGTTGGCAGGAATTATGACCCGCAGTGAGCCTTTGGCCGCAACTCAGATCGCAAACGAACAGGCTTTGTCCCATTTGGCGTCGTATTCACGCTTTGTGCAGCGTTTGCAGCGCCGTTATGCCGATTGGATGCACTTGCTTGCGCCTGGTGCGCCCACACGCAGCAGCTTGACCGAGGCCTATGAAGCGCTGCAAAGCAAGGGGCTGGACACCGGCGCAGCCCTGCGGGTATTGCGTCAACTCACCATGGAGCGGCTGGTGCAGCTCGATTGCACCGAGCAGGCGCCGCTGCAGGTCATCACCCACGGCGTGACCTGGCTGGCCGAAGTCACTCTGGACATCGCTTGCCGACAGGCACAGGCCGATCTGGACAGCATCCACGGGGCGCCCATGACGGCCAGCGCTCAGCGGGCCGAGTTGTGGATCGTTGGGATGGGCAAGCTTGGCGCGCGCGAGCTCAATGTGTCCAGTGACATCGACCTGATTTATGTCTACGACGAAGACGGTGAGACGGTGGGCAATGCCGAAGGCCGCAACAAGATTTCCAACCAAGAGTACTTCAGCCGGCTTGTCAAACGCGTTTATGCCCTGATTGGCGAGACCACGGAGCATGGTTTTGTCTTTCGGGTGGACTTGGCCTTGCGACCCAATGGCAACTCGGGCCCCAGCGTGGTTTCCTTGGGGGCGCTGGAAGAGTATTTGCTGGTGCAAGGCCGCGAGTGGGAGCGCTTTGCCTGGATGAAAAGCCGTGTGGTCGCGCCGCGCAGCGCAGTGGTGGGTGGCTCGGCCCAGAATCTGCGCAGCGTGGTGCTGCCTTTTGTTTTTCGCCGTTACCTCGACTACAACGTGTTCGAGTCGCTGCGCACGCTGCACCAGCAAATCCGTGAGCACGCGGCAAAGCGCAGCGCGGGCCACCCGGAGCGTGCCAACGATGTGAAGCTGTCGCGCGGCGGCATTCGCGAGATCGAGTTCACCGTGCAACTGTTGCAGGTGGTGCGCGGTGGGCAGTTTCCGGAGCTGCGCACACGCCCCACGCTGGACGCTCTGCAGCGCGTGGCCAAAGCCGGCCTCATGCCGCAAGCCACGGCCGATGCCCTGAGCGCCGCCTATGTGTTTTTGCGCCAAGTGGAGCACCGCATCCAGTACCTGGACGACCAGCAAACCCATGTCTTGCCCACCCGAGATGATGACTTGGCGTGGATTGCGCAGACCATGGGGCATGCCGATACCTGCAGCTTTTTGAGCGCATTGGACGCGCACCGCGAAGTGGTGGCGCAGGAGTTCGACACCCTGCTGGGCGGGGATCGGGAATGCAAAGGCTGCAACGGCAAAACCGGGCAACGAGCCCCTGCCGAGTTGGACGGCATCGCCAGCGTGTTCAATGGCCGCATCGGTGAGCGCCTGGCCCAATGGCCGGGCAATCCGCGCGTGCAGGCTTTGCGCGACGATGCCCGCGGACGCCTGATGCGCTTGCTGCAACGCACGGCCCAGTGGCTGCAAGAAGGCCGTGTCAGCGAAGAAGCCGTGCTGCGCATGGTGGACTGGATCGAGCCTTTGCTGCGCCGCGAAAGTTATTTGGCGCTCATGCTGGAGCGCCCTTCGGTGCACGAACGCCTGCTGCGTCTGCTGGGCGCCGCCAAGTGGCCTGCCCGCTACCTCTTGCAACATCCCGGCGTGATTGACGAGTTGGCAGGCGGTAACCTGTTTGACAGCCGCTTTGATGCCGCCGAATTTGAAGCCGAACTGCAGTCGCGTTTGGTGGCCCTGCAGCGCACGGGTGAAGACGATGAAGAAAGCCTGCTCAACCTGCTGCGCCGCGCCCACCATGCCGAACAGTTCCGCACTTTGGCGCGAGACGTCGAAGGCGTGCTCACCGTGGAGCAAGTGGCCGACGACCTCAGCGCTCTGGCCGATGCCGTGCTGCGCGTGACGGCCCGCTGGTGCTGGCATCGGCTCAAGCAAAAGCACCGCGAGGAACCGGCCATTGCCATCATCGCGTACGGCAAATTGGGCGGCAAAGAGTTGGGTTACGGCAGCGATCTGGACATCGTGTTTGTTTACGACGACGAGGACGAGCGCGCTCAGGAAATCTACGCCGCTTTTGTGCGCAAGCTGATCAACTGGATGACCGTCAAGACTGCTGACGGCGATCTGTACGAAATCGACACCGCCTTGCGGCCCAATGGCAACGCGGGTCTTTTGGTCACGCGTTTTGAGGCCTATGCCGACTACCAAGCGCAGCGCGGCAGCAATGCCGCCTGGACTTGGGAGCACCAAGCCATGACTCGCGCCCGTTTTGTGATGGGCTTGCCCTCACTGGCGCCCCGCTTTGACGCCGTGCGCCACGCCGTCATCAGCGCTGAGCGCGATGCGGCCAGCCTCAAGGCTGAAATCGTGGCCATGCGCGAACGCGTGCGGCAAGGCCATCCGGTCAAGGCGGACCGTTTTGATGTCAAGCACAGCCCCGGCGGCATGGTCGACGCCGAGTTTGCCGTGCAATACCTGGTGCTGCTGCACACCGCCCAACACCCTGAGCTGGCCGACAACGTGGGCAACATCGCTTTGCTGCAACGCGCAGAAAAAGTTGGCTTGTTGCCTGCGGGTGTGGGCGAAGCGGCGGCCAATGCTTACCGCGAGATGCGCCGAGTGCAGCACCGGGCCCGCTTGAATGAAGAGCCCACCGATGTGGTGCCCGCCACCTTGGCCGCGCACCGTGATGCGGTGTGGGCCTTGTGGCGATTGGTGATGGCTTAAAACTTGTATTCGGCTTTGAGCTTGAGGGTGCGCCCGTAGTAGTTGGCGTAACGGGTGTCGACGCCTTGCAAGATGCCTGATGTAAGCAATCGCAATGGCGGTGTTTTGTTCAGCGCATTGTTGACCGCCACGCCCAAGGTCAGCTTGGTTCCTATGCTCCAGCGAGCGCCTAAGTCAAGCGTCCAGTGAGATGGCACTTTGTGCCGGAAGGGCACAGTTTCCCCGTCAAGATTTCCCAAATAGGTATCTTCCGTGTTGCCAGACCGATAGTTGATCGCGGCACTGGTGTTCCATTTCCCCTGTTCCAGCACGCCTCGCATGATCAATTGGTGGCGTGGTGTGACAGCTTGGGACAGGTTGCTGAATGCACCCAGATCCGACAGGTAGGCGCTGCTGCCGTTGAATTGTCGTTCGGACTGGATGAAATAGGTGCCTTTGAGGGTCCACCTGAAAACACCCCAGTCGGTAGGCTTGCGCCATTGAACATCGTAGTCAATGCCGCTGGTGCGCGAGCGTCCCAAATTGAGGTTTTGAGCATTGATGTAAGTGGTTGACCCGTCTGTGATTAGATACATGCTGCGCAACATAGGGTCATTCAAGATGCTATCCCCATCATAGAAACTGAAAGTGTCTTTGATTTGCAGATGCCACCAGTCCATTCCGAGCGTCCATTGTTTGGAGGGCTCCAAGCGAAAGCCCAAATTCGTTTGTGTGGATTTTTCGGGCTGCAGGTTCGGGTTGCCTGAAAAGTAGACTGGAATCCAGCTGCCATAGAACTGCTCAGCCCAAATTTTCGAGCGTACGGGTGTCATTTGCCCCATCGTTGGTGCTCGGAATCCGGTGCCGACAGAGCCCCTGAAAAACAAAATTTCGTTTTGTTTCCATTTGCCGCCCAATTTGCTGGTGGTGATGCTGCCAAAGTCGGAGTAATGGTCCAGTCTGGAGGACAGCGTGGCTTCTAAACGCTCTGTAACAGGGGCCTGTAACTCTGCAAACAGCGCGGTGTTTTGTCTTTGACCCGAAAAAGCGGGTCTTCTGTCTGACATCGAAGCGCTGCTGTAACTGACGGACTCGGACCGATAGCTCAGTCCTAGACCCAAAGAAACAGGGCCATGCTCTGTTTCCCATACTTCTTTAGAGGCCAAGGTATCCCACGCGCGCAATTGGGTTTTTCCAACATCTAATTTGTTTGGGGTACCACCATAAGCAGCGAATTTGGCTATCGTTTCGGGACTGTAGTTGATGGGGTTTTGTTCGGTCTCCGCTGGTGTCAGTGCCAGATCATTCAGGTTTAAAGTTTTACTCAGAATACCGGATCTGTATTCGCGGTCGACTTGATGTGCACCTTGTGACAATGATGACGTGATGTTCCATTCATCCATTTGGCCTTTGATTCCCACCACCGCCTGATGCATGTTGTTGGTGTAGCGTTGCCACGTGACATCCAACGGTATCGCTGTCATCAGTGCAACGCTTCCATCTGGGAAAGTGTTGTCGTACCCGTTGTAGCTGTCAACAACGCTTTGTTGTGTACTTTTTCCTAGGACAATTTCCGCAAAACCTATCCATTCATGGCTTAAATACCTTTCACCTTTGAGGTAAACATGCTGCTTGCTTGTTTCAGGGTAAACGGTATACCGTGGTTGATTGTTCGCAAAGCAGTAGGTTTGCTGCGTGTTTGAAATTTTGTAGTTGCCCGGTGGGCAGTTTCCATACTGCTCCAGATACGCATTGCGAACTTGTCCGTCGATGACCCGGTTGTAGGCCGGGGCACTGTAAAGACTGAAAAATTGATTGGACTCAACGGTGTCCAGGTATTCTTTGCCGTTTACTGACAAGGGGTGGAGGCTGTCGCGGCTTGCAGAGCGGTCGCCGGCAAACAGTGCCTTTTGGTGCTGCGCGGTGAAATACGCCTGCAGGCTGTAACCATCACGCTGTGTTTTGCCTTGACCCCAAGACAAACTGAATTGATCGCCTTTGGCTACACCCCCTTGTGGTGCAGTGTGTTCCACGGAAAGGTGAACACCTTGAAGATCGGTTCTGGTGATAACGTTGACCACGCCGGCCACTGCATCAGATCCATATCGACTGGATGCGCCATCGCTGAGAATTTCAATGCGTTCTATGGCCGCAAGAGGCAGAAAATTTAGATCAACAATGGCTCGCTCACCGGCGATGGTTTGGCTACCGTAGATTGGTAATCGACGACCATTGAGGAGAACCAGAGTTCCGCTTTGATTGCCATGGATGGCGGCGGCTTCTGGTCCTCCTGAGAGGGTACCGGTCATCGTGCCGCTTTCTGTGAAATTGAGCATCACGGGCAATTGGTGCAGTACTTCCGATAAAGAGGCGGCCCCACTGCGTTCGATATCCCTGCGATTGATCACTTGCAGGGGCAAACTGTCTTTGGCTTCTTTGCTCAGAATGGCCGATCCCGTGACCTCTACTCTGTCAAATTGACGGTATTCCAGTGGCGTATCGCGCACCTCTATCGGCGGGTATTTCTGTGTTGCCGTCTCGGTGTTGGCCATGGTCGGCGTGACTGAGGCGGCAGACCAAGCGGCAGCGCAACCCCAATGAATGAGCTTATTCATGATTTCCTCCCTGAGTTGTCATGTGCATGTGCTTTTTGCATCTTTTGCACTTCTGAAGACTGGTGAGCGGAAATTAAATCACAAAATTGATTTTATGTATATCAACGTAGTCAATTGCAAAAACAACTAAGTAGATCAGTTACGAAGTTTGTTGCGTACTCGGTGCAGATGGCTGAATTCCGCAATGGCAAGCTATAAAAAAGCCAAATATGATTATTGACAGACTGGCGGCTTGACCCTGCTCACGCAGGGGGCTTTTGCCCTGCGGGATAGCAGATCAATGCAACGTCTTCGCAATTGCGAAGTCCGGAGTCACCGTCGGCGCGATCAAGCCGAAGTCGAGGGCAAGCGCGTGTCTGGCGATGGCCCATTGATCGCTTGGCAAGAGGCCGTTGCCGGTGTCTATGCCCGTGGGGTGAAGCGCGTGGCGCCTGCGCTTTTCAAACGACAATCAGAAAAGCCAACTGGGCTTTGAAGTGACACCCAAGCCATGAATAGACACATGCATCCACCAGAACCCTTGCTGCTCGTCCCCGGCCTCATGTGCGATGAGGCGGTTTGGGCGCCTGTGATGCCCTTGATCGCGCAAGCCGCGCAGTGCTTGGTGGTGGACCATGGCGCGGTCAGCAGTTTGTCGCAGATGGCCGAGCAGTTGTTGCGCCAAGCGCCTGCGCGGTTTGCCTTGGCCGGGCATTCCATGGGGGCGCGGGTGGCTCTGGAGGTGTTTCGGCAAGCGCCGGAACGTGTCAGTCGAATCGCTTTGCTGGACACCGGTTACCTGCCTTTGGCTGCGGGTGAGGCCGGTCAGTCTGAAAAAGACAAGCGTCAGCAGTTGCTCCACATTGCCAAGACGCAGGGTGTGCGCAGCATGGCCAGCGCTTGGGTGCAGGGCATGGTGCATCCGCACCGTTTGTCGGATGCCGCACTGATGGCGTCCATCGTGACCATGTTCGAGCGCAAGTCGGTTGAGATTTTTGAGGCCCAGATCCAGGCCCTGCTCGCACGCCCCGATGCGCGCTCTGTGTTGCAAAGTCTGCATGTGCCCACCTTGATCGCTTGTGGTGACCACGATGCGTGGGCGCCCTTGGCCCAGCACCAGGCGATGCAGGCATTGGTGCCGCATGCCCGGCTGGCCGTTTTTGCCGATGCAGGCCACATGGCCCCGATGGAGCAGGCCCAAGCGGTGGCAGACGCCTTGCTGCATTGGTTGGCTGCTTAATTCATTGGCTGGGCAAGGGGGAAAGAAGGCCATTAAACTGACCCGTCGGTCAATGAGGCGGGAAGTTCACATGAAACACGTTTGGAATCAAAAAAGGCTGGCCATGGCTGCCGGTCTGCTGGCATGGGCCGCGCAGGGCATGGCCGCTGGCCCTGCGGCCATGCCCACAGCCGCATGTCCGGCCTTGCTGAACCACACGGTGGAGCGTTTGCAGGATGAAAAGCCCCAATCCTTGTGTCAATACAGCGGCAAGGTCTTGCTGGTGGTGAACACCGCCAGTTTTTGTGGCTTCACATCGCAGTACAAAGGGCTGGAGGCCTTGCATACCAAGTACAAAGACAAGGGCTTTGCGGTGCTGGGTTTTCCGTCCAACGATTTTTCGCAAGAGACCGGCAGCAACAAGCAAATCGCCGATTTTTGCGAAAACACCTTCGGCGTGAAGTTCCCCATGTTCACCAAGACCCAGGTCACGGGCGACGGGGCTTCACCGCTCTACAAACAATTGATCGCCGAATCGGGCCAAAAGCCCCGCTGGAATTTTTACAAATACCTCATTGGCCGTGATGGCAAGCTGGTGGACAGCTATGGCAGCATCACCGGGCCAGACAGCAAGTCGCTGATCTCGGCGATTGAGAAATCCTTGAAAACTGCACCATGAATTCTCCACGCATGAAGTTGGCCATTGTGGGCTCGGGCATTTCAGGCCTGGCCGTGGCACACACGCTCCGAGGCGTGGCGGACATCACTTTGTTCGAAGCGGGCGATTATTTTGGCGGGCACACCCACACGGTGGATGTGACGCTGCCAACGGCCAAGGGCGTGGTCACTCACGGCGTGGACACAGGGTTTTTGGTCTTCAATGAGCGGACCTATCCGAACTTGATCCAGCTGTTTTCTGATCTGCAGGTCGAGACGGCGCCGTCAGACATGTCGTTTTCGGTGAAAGTGCCTGGCGCCAAAAATGGCCGAGCTCTGGAGTGGAGCGGCACCAACCTGAACACGGTCTTTGCGCAACGCAGCAATCTGGTGAGCCCCCGTTTTTGGCGCATGCTCAGCGATGTGATCCGCTTCAACGCGCTGTGCACGCGCATTGCACAAGAACAAAGCGAGCAAGCCTTGCAGCAGCCGCTGAAAGATTTTCTGACCACGCACAAGTTCAGTGAGCAGTTCCGTGATTGGTATTTCTTGCCGATGCTCGGCTGTATCTGGAGTTGCCCAACCGATCAGATGCTGCAGTTTCCCGTGGCCACCATGATCCGCTTTTGCCACAACCATGGCTTGATCCAGGTGATGAACCGCCCGCAATGGTTCAGCGTGGTGGGCGGTGCGCGCCAGTACGTTGAGAAGATCCTGGCCCATGTGCCCGACAAGCGCCTGAACACACCGGTGCGCTTGATCGAGCGCGATGAGCAAGGCGTGCGCCTCGTCACCGATGGGCACACCGAACATTTTGACGAGGTGGTCATCGCCACGCACACCGACCAAGCCCTGGCCATGCTGCGCGAAGCCACGCCCAATGAACAACATGTCCTGGGCAGCATCCGCTACCAGGCCAACCGCGCGGTCTTGCACACCGATGCCTCGGTGCTGCCTGCCAACCCCAAGACTTGGGCCGCCTGGAATTACGAGCGCGCAGCCAGCGATGCATGCGAATCCTCGCGCGTGTGTTTGCATTACCTGCTCAACCGCTTGCAGCGCATCCCGTTTGAGCAGCCCGTGGTGGTCTCACTCAACCCGGTGCAGCCGATTGACCCGGCCACCATCGTGGGCGAGTACGACTACGCCCACCCGGTGTTTGACTTGCGCGCCATCAAGGCCCAGCAGTGCCTGCCTTTGATTCAGGGCTTGCAACACACTTGGTTTGCAGGCGCGTGGGCCGGCTACGGCTTCCATGAAGATGGCCTCAAATCGGGCCTGCAGGTGGGCCGCATGCTGCAGGCCAAAATGAAAGCCAGCGCGACATGAACGCAGCGGTCGCCCACATTGGCTGGGGGCAGGTGCGGCACACCCGCATGCGCCCTGCTCGGCATGCCTTTGTGTACCCGACCGCTTTTTTGATGTTGCCCATGCGCAGCTTGCACCAAGGTGTGGCTTGCGCTGCGCTGGCGGTCAACCGCTCGGCCTGGTTTGCTTTTCATGACGCGGACCATGGCGATGGCCGCTGCGCAGCGCAAGGCGGCGCCTTGGCCTGGCTCGATGAATTGCTTCGCCAAGAGGGCATCACCGATGCGCAGGGGGAGGTTTGGCTGCAGACCTTTCCGCGCGTGCTGGGGCATGCGTTCAAGCCGGTGAGCTTTTGGTACGCACAGCGCACCGACGGCAGCCTGGCCGCCATCGTGGCCGAGGTCAACAACACCTTTGGTGAGCGCCATTGTTATTTGTTGCCCGAGCCGCAATACGGCCAGACCCTCAAGGCCGACAAGGTGTTTCACGTGTCGCCCTTTTGCGCGGTGCAGGGTGAATACCGGTTTCGCTTCATGCGTGCGGAGCGCGCAGGGCACGAGCACATCGTGGCGCGCGTTGAGCATGCCGATGCCGATGGCCCCTTGATCGACACCAGCTGGAGCGGCGTGCTGGAGCCCGCCAGCCAGGCCGCCTTGCGCCGTGTGCTGTGGCGTTTTCCGCTGCTGACTTTGGGTGTGGTCGTTCGCATCCATTGGCATGCGCTTTTGCTGTGGCTCAAAAAAGTACCGTTTTGGCGCAAGCCCGAACCCCCCCGTGATTTTGTGACCCGATGAACCCTGGACACCACCAGATGCCGCCCTCCATCAAGACCCTCGACAGCGCCCAAGTTTCAGGCCATCGCGCCAGCGCTGCCAGCATTTCGCACGCCAGCTTGCCCAAAGCCGCTTCGCGTTTGCTGAGCCTTTTGACCCGCTTGAAAATCGGCACACTCACGGTGCACGCGCCCGACGGCAACAACCAAGTCTTTGGCACGCACCAAGCCCCTTTTGCGGCGATGCACATCCACCGCTGGGACATGTGTGCCGATGTGCTCAAGTCGGGTGACATTGGTTTTGCCGAAGGTTACATGGCCGGCGACTGGACCACGCCTGACCTGGCGACCTTGTTGCGTCTGGCCATTGCCAACCGCGACCACCTCGAAAGTGCGATCTATGGGCATTGGTTGGGGCGTTTGGCCTACCGCATCAAGCACTTGCTCAACCGCAACAACCGCAGCAACAGCCGCAAGAACATCCACGCCCATTACGACTTGGGCAATGCGTTCTACGAACTGTGGCTCGATGGCACGATGAACTATTCTTCGGCATGGTTTGAAGGCGACCACACGCAAGACATGGCGCAGGCCCAAAAAGCCAAGGTGCGCCGCGCGTTGCGCATGGTCCATGCCAAACCGGGCGACCGCGTGCTGGAGATCGGCTGCGGCTGGGGCGCATTGGCTGAGGCGGCCACCACCGAGTTTGGGGCGCACATCACGGGTGTGACCTTGTCCACCGAGCAGCTGGCGTTTGCCAATGCCCGCATGCAATCGCATGGCGTGCAGCAACATGCGGATTTGCGTTTGCAGGACTACCGCGACATCGACGATGGGCCGTATGACGCGGTCTGCTCGATCGAGATGATCGAGGCCGTGGGGCAGGCATATTGGCCGACCTACTTTCAGACCATCCACCGCATGCTCAAGCCTGGGGGGCGAGCCTGTGTGCAGAGCATCACGATCAACGACCGCTTTTTTGAGCGCTACCTGCAATCGACCGACTTCATCCAGCAGTACATCTTTCCCGGTGGCTGCTTGCCCAGCCCCAGCGAGTTTCGAAAACAAGCCCAAGCTGCTGGTTTGCAGGTGGTCGACGAGTTGAATTTTGGGCCGGACTATGCCGAGACCCTGCGCCGCTGGCGTGAGCGTTTCATGGCGCAACTGGACACCGTGCGCGCGCTGAAATTTGACGACCGCTTCATTCGCCTGTGGTCCTTTTACCTGGCGTATTGCGAAGCCGCGTTTGACGAGGCCAACATCGACGTGGTCCAGTTCACTTTGGCCAAACCGGGCTGATGCGCATGCACACTGCACTGAAAACGGACACCGCACTTGGGCTGTGCCGGCAAGTGCTGAGAGGCGTGTGCAGTGCCGTTCTTTTCGGTGTGTTGTTGGGCGGTGCACAAGCGCAAGGCACCAGCGCAGCCAACCCCAACGCGCTCACCAACCGCCCTGAAGTTGCGGCCTTGAGTGCTGTGTTGCCCACCTCCCCGGTGCGTTTGCGGGTCTGGGGTTTTGAGGTGTACGACGCCCGTTTGTGGACACCGGCGGGTTTTCGCCATGGCCAATATGCACAGCACGCGTTTGCCTTGGAGTTGCAGTATTTGCGCAAGCTCGATGGCGCAGCCATTGCCAGCCGCTCGATTGACGAGATGCGGCGCGTGGGCAGTTTCAGCGATGCCCAAGCGCAAAGCTGGCTTGCCGCCATGCGCAGCTTGTTTCCCAATGTGGGCCCCGGTGAACGCATCACCGGTGTGAATTTGCCGGGCGAAGGGGCCGAGTTTTGGGTCAATGGCCAGCGCGTGGGCGTGGTCAAAGACACGGCTTTTGCACGCTTGTTTTTTGGCATCTGGCTGGATGAACGCACGTCCGAGCCCAAGATGCGCGCACAGCTGTTGCAAAGCTTACAGCCATGAATGCGCTGACGCCCACGCCCGGCCCTGCGGCGTCGCGCCAAGCCTTTGCGGCCTATGGCTTGCTGGGTTTGCCGCTGGCCTTTGTGGCCTTGCCTGTGTATGTGCATTTACCCCATGTGTACGCCCAGCAATACGGGGTGCCGCTTGCGGCCTTGGGCGGCGTGCTGTTGCTCAGCCGCAGCGTGGACGCGGTGGTGGACCCGTGGTTGGGGCGCTGGGGTGACGCCTTGTACCGCCATTCGTGGCGGGCGGTGTGGCTGGCGGCGGTGCTGCTGGCCTTGGCTGTGGCGCTGGGTTTTACGGCTTTGTTTTTTCCGCCTGCGCTGTCGGGTGCGGCTTGGCTGCTGTGGGTGGGCGCAGCGCTCACGCTCAGCCATTTGGCCTACAGCGGCTTGGGCATCTTGCACCAGGCTTGGGCGGCGCGGCAGGGTGGCGGCGGCATCGCGCAAAGCCGCTGGGTTGCCTGGCGCGAAGGCTTTGCCTTGGTGGGGGTGTTGCTGGCCTCTGCCCTGCCTGCGCTTTGGGGCTGGGCGCTGACCACGGCTTTGCTGGTGCTGATGTTGGCGCTGGGCTTGTTCACTTGGCAACGCGTGGCCAAAAGCGCGGCTTCATCGAATGCGTCGGTGGCCACAGCGCAGGAGGCCAGCAGCTTGTGGCAGCCTTGGAAGTACGCCGGGTTTCGCCGCTTGCTGATGGTGTTCATGCTCAACGGTTTGGCCAGTGCGGTGCCTGCTACTTTGGTGCTGTTTTTTGTGCAAGACCTGCTGCAAGCGCCCAAGGCCATGGAGCCGCTGTTTTTGGGTTTGTATTTTGCTGCCGGCGCGTTGTCGTTTCCCTTATGGCTGCGCGTGATTGACCGGATAGGCTTGCTGCGCACTTGGGCCAGCGGCATGGCTTTGTCGGTGCTGGCGTTTGTGAGCGTGGTCACGCTGGGTGCCGGAGACACTACCGGATTTTTGGGTGTGTGTGCCTTGTCGGGCATGGCGCTGGGTGCTGATTTGACAGTGCCCGGTGCCTTGCTCAACCAGCTGATCGACCGCTGTGGCGAGCGTGGCCGCACAGACGGCGCTTTCATGGGCTGGTGGAATCTGGCCACCAAACTCAACTTGGCCTTGGCTGCGGGTTTGTCGCTGCCTTTGTTGGGCTTTTGGGGCTATGCCCCGGGCCAACGCGATGCCAACGCCGTGCTGGCGCTGGGCTTGGCATACGGCTTGCTGCCTTGTGTGCTCAAGCTCTTGGCAGGGTTGGCTTTGTACTGGGGCCTGATGCGCCAGCCCGATTTGATTTCAGGGCCTGCAACAGGCCATCCTTCGGCGTGAAGCCGCTTTGTATGCAAACAAGGGGAGCCACCATGAGCCCAAAAACCGCCAAGATCCACCGCCGTACCGCCCTGACCCGCTTGGTCGCTTTGCCCATGGTGGTGGCCACGCCTTTTTTGGCCAGCTGCGCCGGGCCGCAGGTGCAAAACTATGCCCAAGAAAAACCGCAACTGGATTTGCGCACCTACTTCACCGGCACCATCGATGCTTGGGGGGTGTTCACGGACCGCAGCGGCCAGGTGGTCAAGCGCTTCACGGTGGTCATGGACTGCAGCTGGCAAGGCGACGAAGGCGTGCTGGACGAAGCCTTTGTGTACTCGGACGGCACCCAGCAGCGCCGCATCTGGAAGCTCAAGGCCGGGCCCAACGGGACTTATACCGGGCGTGCCGATGACGTGGTGGGTGAAGCCTCGGGCCAGGTCAGTGGCAATGCCTTCCGCTGGGGTTACACATTGGCGTTGCCGGTCGATGGCCGGGTGTGGCACGTCGACTTTGACGATTGGATGTACCTGATGGACGAGCGCGTCATGCTCAACAAAGCCACCATGAGCAAGTGGGGTGTGAAGCTGGGTGAGGTCACTTTGTCGTTCACGCGCCGCACGCCTTTGGCGGTCAAGGGGGGCTGAACGGCATGGGTCTGAATCCACAAATCGCCAATTGGCAAGGCCGCCGTGTTTGGCTGGTGGGGGCATCGACCGGTATTGGCCTGGCCTGCGCGCAGGCCTTGCGTGCTGCCGGTGCGCATGTGGTGGTGTCGGCCCGCAAGCCCCAAGCTGTGCTGGATTGGGCCGCGCAGGATTGCGGCGTGCAGTGGCGCGTGCTCGATGTGTGCGATCCGGCCCAGGTGCAGGTCACCGCCCAAGCCCTGCTGGCTGAAGGCCCGCTGGACATGGTGGTCTATGCTGCCGGTTATTACCAGGCGCAACGCGCCACCGCCATGGACCTGGGGAACATGCTTCAGCACGACAAGGTCAATTACCAAGGTGCTTTGCATGTGCTCGATGCGGTGCTGCCCGGCATGCTGGCGCAGCGCAGTGGCCACATCAGCTTGCTCAGCAGCGTGGCAGGCTGGCGCGGTTTGCCCAATGGCCTGGCCTATGGACCGACCAAGGCGGCATTGACCCACTTGGCGGAGACCTTGTACCTGGACTTGCAAGATGCAGGCATTGGCGTGAGCGTGGTCAACCCGGGTTTTGTGGACACGCCTTTGACGGCGCAAAACGAGTTCACCATGCCCGCCCTGATCAGCCCCGAACAAGCGGCCCGCGAGATGCTCAAGGGTTGGGCACGAGGTCAGTTTGACATCCACTTTCCCAAGCGCTTCACGCTGTGGCTCAAGCTTTTGCGGGTTTTGCCTTACCGTTGGTATTTCCCGCTGGTGCGGCGCTTCACAGGACTTTGACCATGGACACACGCCAAGCCACGGCCCGACTGGCCGAGTATTTCGAAAAGCTCACGCCGGACAGCGTGGCGCAGTTGCCCGATCTGTATGACGGCCAAGCCCGATTCAAAGACCCCTTCAACGAGGTGAAGGGCTTGCCTGAGATTGAGCGCATCTTTCGGCACATGTATGTGGCGCTCGATGGCCCGCATTTCGTCATCACGGGCCAGTTGGTCGATGGGCCGCAGGCCTTTTTGACTTGGGAGTTCCGGTTTCGTTTCAAGCGCTTTGACACGCAGACCTTGCAGGTCGTGCGCGGCGGCAGCCACATCGTGTTCAACGACCAAGGCCTGGTGAGCTTGCACCGCGATTATTGGGATGCCGCAGAAGAGCTCTACGAAAAGCTGCCGGTGGTGGGTGGTCTGATGCGCTGGCTCAAAAAACGCGCCAACACCTGAAGAATTGGCAGGTCGAAGCTCAAGCGCCGACCTGCAGGCGCTTCAAGCCGGCAGGCTGTCGATGAAACTCTGCCGTTGCGAGAGCTTGTCGTAGAGCTTGTGCAGGTTGGGGTAAGGCGTGCGCCAGTCGATTTGCGGAAAGCGAAAATCCAGATAACCCACCGCGCAGCCCACGGCGATGTCGGACAAGCTCAGGTGGATGCCTGAGCAAAAAGGCTTGTCGGCCAGCCCGGCACTCATGGCACGCAGGGATTGTTGCACTTTGTCCATTTGGCGATCCATCCACGCTTGGCTGCGCTGGCCGTCTGTGCGACCGGGCCAAACGGCCTCCAGACGGGCCAAGATGGAAGCATCCAGCAAACCGTCGGCCAAGGCTTCCCAGGTTTTGACTTCGGCGCGTTCACGCCCACCGGACGGGATGAGTTTGCCCACGGGCGAGAGTGTGTCCAGGTACTCCACGATCACGCGGGAGTCGAACACGGCCTCGCCGCCTTCCATGATCAGGCAGGGCACTTTGCCCAAGGGGTTGGATTCCTGGATGCGGGTCTGGGCAGACCAGACGTCTTCACTGATGAACTGGTAGTCCAGTTTCTTTTCGGCCATGACAATGCGCACTTTGCGAACGTAGGGGCTGGTGACGGCGCCGATGAGTTTCATGAGTCCAGAAGTCTTGTGAAGATGTGATCGATTCTAGGGGCGAGATTGTGCAAAGTGCCAAAACTGCCGCGCGATTGTGTCGCAAAGGCTCTTGAAAGCCTCGCCAACTACAATCGGGGGATGAATTTTTCCCCCATTTCCGCCCTTTCGCCGCTGGATGGCCGTTACGCCAGCAAACTCAATGCCCTGCGTCCGCTGATGAGCGAGCAAGGCTATATGCACCGCCGCGTTCAGGTGGAGATTGCCTGGTTCATCGCCTTGTCGGATGCCGGCTTTGCAGAGTTCAAACCCCTCACGCCCGGTGCACGCAGCTATTTGACGGCGCTGGTCAAGAACTTCTCCGAGGCCGATGCCGTGGCCATCAAAGAGTTTGAGAAGGTCACCAACCACGACGTCAAAGCCGTGGAGTACTGGATCAAGTCCAAGTTCAAGGACCGGCCTGAGCTGGAGCATGTGGGCGAGTTTGTGCACTTTGCCTGCACCAGCGAAGACATCAACAACACCAGCCACGCCTTGCAGATCAAGGGCGCGCGTGCCCAGGTGATCTTGCCGGGCCTGGATGGCCTGATCGCCAAGCTGCGCGAGATGGCCCACGCTTTTGCCGACGTGCCCATGCTCAGCCGCACGCACGGCCAGACCGCCAGCCCCACCACCGTGGGCAAGGAAATCGCCA
>JACCDZ010490855.1_pt1 | contig 21105 bp, 14 predicted proteins | sample 7449551 | NCBI WGS metagenome assembly JACCDZ01 (sample SAMN15323452, study PRJNA562643) | freshwater metagenome | isolation source: river surface water | place: USA:Blue River Watershed | collected 2017-08-18
CTGCTCCAGGTTCAATCACTCCTCACACTGATTTCAAAGCTGAGATCTATGTATTGAAGAAAGAAGAAGGTGGACGTCACACTCCATTCCATAACAAATACCGTCCTCAGTTCTATTTCCGTACAACTGACGTTACAGGTGAAATTAACTTGGAAGCTGGTCGTGAGATGGTATTGCCAGGAGATAACGTATCTATCACTGTAAAGTTGATCGCTCCAATCGCGATGGACAAAGGTTTGCGTTTCGCAATCCGTGAAGGTGGTCGTACAGTTGGTGCTGGTCAGGTAACTGATATCATCGCTTAATTGAATTGCACATTATAAGTGAAGGTGGGTCCTTGGATACCACCTTCACTTTGGTGTTTAATGACGGTTTAATAAACACGGGCATAGTTCAATGGTAGAATAGCGGTCTCCAAAACCGTTGATCTTGGTTCGAATCCAGGTGCCCGTGCAAACGAGATAAAATTTAAAATAATGGCTAGCATCAAAACATATATCTCAGAATCTTATAATGAATTAGTGAGCAAAGTAACTTGGCCTACTTGGTCTGAGTTACAAGAAAGTACTGTTTTGGTTTTCATCACTACTTTGATATTGACAGTATCCATTTTTTTGATGGATTTTGTTTTTGGTGTAAGCGGTGACTCAACATCTACTTGGAAAGGTGTAGTAGGCTTCATTTATTCATTTTTAAGCTAATTCTGGGTCATGAGTGATATCGAAAAAAAATGGTACGTAGTGCGTGCCATCAGTGGAAAGGAAAAGAAGGTCAAGGAATTTATTGAGAGTGAAATAAAAGCCCGTGGTATGCAAGATTACGTGGCTCAAGTATTGATTCCAACTGAGAAAGTTTTCCAAATTCGCAATGGTAAAAAGATTAGCAAGGAGCGTTCTTATTTGCCAGGTTACGTATTGATCGAAGCGAATTTGATAGGTGAGATTCCACATATCATCAGAAACATCACCAATGTTATTGGTTTTTTGGGTTCTGAGAAAAAGGGCGAGCCAATTCCGTTGCGATTGTCTGAAGTGAATCGTATTTTGGGTAAGGTGGATGAATTGGCTGAGAGTTCTGAGGAAATCAATATTCCATATGTTGTTGGCGAAAGTGTCAAGGTTATAGACGGCCCATTCAATAATTTTTCTGCTGTTATTGAAGAGATCAACGAAGAGAAGAAGAAGTTGAAAGTAAGCGTGAAAATTTTTGGTCGTAAGACTCCATTGGAGTTGAGCTACATGCAAGTAGAAAAAGAGAGTTAATTAAGTAGAACTAAAAACGTGTCTTGGTTGTAATGTAACCTAATGTTACGAAGCTTCCCTTTACAACCCGGAGCGATGATTAAATAAATAATAAAATGGCGAAAGAAATAACTGGATTTGTAAAACTGCAGATCAAAGGTGGCGCCGCGAACCCTTCTCCCCCCGTAGGACCTGCATTGGGTTCTAAAGGTGTCAATATCATGGAGTTCTGTAAGCAGTTTAATGCTAGAACTCAAGATAAGGCAGGAAAGGTTTGTCCCGTGTTGATTACTGTTTATGCTGACAAGTCTTTTGACTTTGTTATCAAGACAGCTCCCGCGGCGGTGCAACTTTTAGACGCTTCAAAAGCAAAACAAGGCGCAGCTGAGCCTAACCGTCAAAAGGTTGGTTCTGTATCTTGGGAGCAAGTAAAGGCGATTGCAGAAGACAAGATGCCTGATTTAAACTGCTTCACGATTGAATCAGCTATGAGTATGGTAGCAGGTACTGCGAGAAGTATGGGTATTCAGGTAACAGGAGAACGCCCTTTTTAATGTAAAACTGAGAAGAAATGGCAACGATTACAAAGAACCGTAAGGCAGTCGCTGGAAAGTTTGATCCTACCAAGGCTCACACGCTAGTAGAAGCAGCCGATGTGGTAAAGAAAATTACCACCACTAAGTTCGATGCGTCAGTGGACATCGCTGTTCGTCTCGGTGTAGATCCTAAAAAATCTAACCAAATGGTACGTGGCACTGTATCTCTTCCTCACGGAACAGGTAAAGATGTTCGTGTATTGGTTTTGTGTACTCCTGACAAGGAGGCTGAAGCAAAAGCTGCAGGAGCAGACCACGTTGGTTTGGCGGAATACATTGAAAAGATCAAAGGCGGATGGACCGATGTTGACGTTATTATTACCACACCCAGCGTAATGGGTCAGGTGGGAGCCTTGGGTAGAATTCTCGGACCAAGAGGATTAATGCCTAACCCCAAAACTGGTACAGTTACGATGGATGTTGGCAAAGCAGTTACAGAGAAGAAAGCTGGTAATATTGATTTCAAAGTAGACAAGGCAGGTATTGTTCACACAAGTATCGGTCGTGTTAGTTTTGATGCTCAACAGCTTGCTGAGAATGCACAAGAGTTGATTTCAACCCTTGTAAAATTGAAGCCTTCTGCTGCTAAGGGTACTTACGTGAAGAGCATTTTTATGTCTTCAACAATGAGTGCCGGTGTTCAAGTAGATACTCGATCAGCTAACTAATCAGGTCAAATTCGGAGGAAACTAAAATGAACAAAGACCAAAAGAATCAGCAAATTGCAGAGCTAGTAGAGATGTTGAACAACACCAACATTTTCTATTTCGCTGACACTGCAGCACTGAATGCCGAAGCGACCAGCAACTTCCGTAGAGAATGCTTCAAGAACAATGTTAGCATGCGTGTCGTAAAAAACACGTTGTTAAGAAAGGCATTGGAGCGTATCGAAGGGAAAGAAATTGCACCATTATTTGACGCATTGAAAGGCAACACTGCCGTAATGACATCAGACGTGGTGAATGTTCCTGCTCGTTTGATCAAGGACTTCAGAAAAAAACACGGAAAACCGCTTTTGAAAGGTGCGTTTATCTTGGAAGATTGTTACGTAGGAGATGAAATGTTAGACTCACTCGTTGCTATGAAGAGCAAAGAAGAGTTGGTTGGCGATATCATCGGCTTGTTGCAATCACCAGCGAGAAACATTATTTCTGCACTTCAAGCAAATGCGGACAAGAAATCCGAAACAGCGCAAGAAGAACAAAGCGCTTAATTTGTTCTAAAAAAATTATTAGAAACTTTTAATATCAAATACAATGGCAGATTTGAAAGCAATGGCTGAAAGCCTCGTTAACTTGACAGTAAAACAAGTTAACGAATTAGCTACCATTTTGAAAGACGATTATGGAATTGAGCCAGCTGCTGCGGCAGTTGTAATGGCTGCTCCAGGCGCAGGTGCTGCTGCTGAAGAGAAAACATCTTTCGATGTTGTATTGACAGAAGCGGGTGCCAATAAGTTGGCAATTGTTAAACTAGTGAAAGATCTTACTGGTCTTGGCTTGAAAGAAGCAAAAGACGTAGTAGATAAAGCTCCATCTGATTTGAAGAGCGGTGTTTCCAAAGACGAAGCAAACGCTTTGAAGACCCAATTAGAAGAAGCAGGAGCGAAAGTTGAGATCAAGTAATCAACCGACCCTATTTTAAGTTTAGGCCTCCTGCAGTGCAGGGTGGCCTAAACTTATTTTCAGCACTTAGGTGCTCTTTTGTATTTCAGATTATTTTAGTCAACCAAAAAAGTAAAGACCCTTGGCAACGCTTAAAAAAACAGATGGAAGAGTTAATTTCTCTTCTACGAAAAGTTTCTATGATTACCCTGATTTTCTAGAAATTCAATTGGCATCGTTCCGTGAGTTTTTCCAATTAGAAACTAATCCGGAAAACCGCAGTAACGAAGGTCTATTCAAAGTATTTGCTGAGAATTTCCCAATTACTGATACCCGTAATCAGTTTGTATTGGAATTCTTGGATTATTTTATTGATCCACCCCGCTACACCATTGATGAGTGTATCGAGCGTGGATTAACCTATAGCGTTCCCTTGAAGGCTAAGTTGAAGTTGTATTGTACAGACCCTGAGCATGAGGATTTTGAAACCATCGTTCAGGATGTGTATTTGGGAACCATCCCATACATGACTCCACAAGGATCTTTTGTGATCAATGGTGCGGAGCGTGTTATCGTATCGCAATTGCATCGTTCTCCTGGTGTGTTCTTCGGTCAAAGCCGTCATGCCAATGGAACGAAGTTATATAGTGCACGTATTATTCCTTTTAAAGGTTCTTGGATTGAATTTGCTACAGACATTAATAATGTCATGTATGCATACATCGATCGCAAGAAAAAGTTACCTGTAACAACTTTGTTACGTGCGATTGGTTATGAAAGTGACCGTCAAATTTTGGAAATTTTCAACCTAGCTGAAGAAGTAAAAGTTTCTAAGGCTGGTTTGGGTAGAGTATTGGGTCGTCGTTTGGCTGCCCGTGTTTTGCGCACTTGGATTGAAGATTTTGTTGATGAGGATACAGGTGAGGTTGTTTCTATCGAGAGAAATGAGGTGATGTTGGATCGTGAGACAATTCTTGAAGAGCATCACATTGATTTGATTGTAGATAGCGGTGCTAAGGTTGTTATTCTTCACAAAGAAGAAAGCAATGCTGCTGATTTTACAATCATTCACAACACTTTACAAAAAGACACAACTAACTCTGAGAAAGAAGCGGTTGAGTACATCTACCGTCAATTGCGTAACGCTGAGCCACCAGATTTGGAAACTGCTCGCGGTGTTATTGACAAGTTGTTCTTCTCTGAGCAACGTTATGATTTGGGTGAAGTAGGTCGTTTCCGTATTAACCGTAAATTAGGATTAAATATTGATTCGAATCAACGCACATTAACCAAAGAGGACATCATGTCAATCATTACTTATTTGATTGAATTGGTTAACTCTAAGGCTGATGTAGATGATATTGATCACTTGTCGAACCGTCGTGTTCGTACAGTTGGTGAGCAGTTGTACAATCAATTTGCTGTTGGTTTGGCTCGTATGGCTCGTACCATTCGTGAGCGTATGAACGTTCGTGATAACGAGGTATTTACACCAATCGACTTGATCAATGCAAAGACATTGAGTTCAGTAATTAACTCATTCTTTGGAACCAATCAGTTGTCTCAATTTATGGATCAAACCAATCCATTGTCTGAAGTTACGCACAAGCGTCGTATGTCAGCCCTTGGACCCGGTGGTCTTTCGAGAGAACGTGCAGGATTTGAGGTTCGTGACGTTCACTATACCCACTATGGTCGTTTGTGTACCATTGAAACACCAGAAGGACCGAACATTGGTTTGATTTCTTCTTTGTGTGTTTACGCAAAAATTAACCGTCTTGGATTTATTGAGACTCCTTACAGAAAAGTAGACAACGGTAAAGCTTCAATGGATAACAATGGAGTTATTTACTTGACTGCTGAAGATGAGGATTCAAAAGTAATTGCACAGGCAAATGCGATTGTAGATGAAAAAGGTAATTTCTTAACATCTACAGTTAAAGCACGTTTGGAAGGTGATTTCCCAATCATCCCACCAACAGATTTGAGTTTGATGGACGTTGCTCCAAACCAAATTGCGTCAATCGCGGCATCATTGATTCCTTTCTTGGAGCATGATGATGCTAACCGTGCATTGATGGGATCAAACATGATGCGTCAGGCAGTTCCATTGATGCGCCCAGAAGCGCCAATCGTAGGAACTGGTTTGGAAGGTCGTGTTGCCAAAGATTCTCGTGTATTGTTGACTGCAGAAGGAGAAGGTGTTGTAGAATTTGTTGATGCCAATGAAGTTCGTATTCGTTACAAGCGTAACGAGGAAGATGAGTTGGTGAGTTTTGATTCAGCAGTGAAGTCTTACAACATTCGCAAGTTCTCTAAAACTAACCAAAGTATGTGTGTTAACCTTCGTCCAATTGTGATGAAGGGAGATAAAGTTACTGAAGGGCAGATTCTAGTAGAAGGTTACGGAACTCGTCAGGGTGAATTGGCCTTAGGTAGAAACTTGAAAGTAGCTTTCATGCCTTGGAAGGGTTATAATTTCGAGGATGCTATCGTAATTTCAGAGCGTGTTGTAAGAGAAGATATTTTCACTTCTATTCACGTAGATGAGTACACTACTGAAGTTCGAGATACAAAGCGTGGAGTAGAGGAGTTGACCTCTGACATTCCGAACGTTTCTGAAGAAGCTACTCGTGATTTGGATGAGAATGGAATTATTCGCGTTGGTGCTGAAGTGAAAGAAGGTGACATTTTAATTGGAAAGATTACTCCTAAGGGGGAAACAGATCCTACTCCAGAAGAAAAATTGTTACGTGCGATCTTCGGTGATAAGGCGGGTGATGTAAAAGATGCTTCTTTGAAAGTCCCACCAGCTGCTACAGGAGTTGTTATTGATAAGAAGTTGTTCCAACGTCAAATCAAGGAGAAGAAAGCTCTTAAGACAACAGAAAAAGCACAGGTTGATCAATTGGATCGTGAGCACGAAAAGGAAGTTGCTGATTTGAAGCGAATTTTGGTTGAGAAACTATTGGCTCTTGTAAAAGACATGACATGCCAAGGTGTATTCAACTATTTCAAAGAAGAACAGATCAAGAAGGGAACGAAATTCAATGCCAAAGCACTTACTACAATTGATTACAGTGTTGTAAATGCCGATAGTTGGACCAAAGACGATCATGCTAATGATTTGATTAAGCGTGCGATTCACAACTACAATTTGAAGTTCAACGAGTTATTGGGTTCTTACAAGCGTAAGAAGTTCCAATTGACCGTGGGTGATGAATTACCAGCGGGTATTGTGAAGTTAGCTAAAGTTTATATTGCTCAAAAGCGTAAGTTGAGAGTGGGAGATAAGATGGCGGGTCGTCACGGAAATAAGGGTATTGTTGCCCGTATTGTAAGAGACGAAGACATGCCGTTCTTGGAAGACGGTTCTACAGTGGATATCGTTTTGAATCCATTGGGGGTACCATCTCGTATGAACTTGGGTCAGATTTATGAGACCGTATTGGGATGGGCAGGATTGAAGTTAGGTAAAACATATGCAACACCAATTTTTGATGGAGCTAGTTTTGATGACATCAATACCTATACTGATGAGGCTGGAGTGCCACGTTATGGTGTGACTTATTTATATGATGGTGGAACTGGAGAACGTTTTGAGCAACCTGCTACTGTAGGTGTAATTTACATGATCAAGTTGAGCCACATGGTAGATGACAAGATGCACGCTCGTTCAATCGGTCCATACTCGTTGATTACTCAACAACCATTGGGTGGTAAAGCCCAGTTTGGAGGTCAGCGTTTTGGAGAGATGGAGGTTTGGGCATTGGAAGCCTTTGGTGCGGCTAACATTCTACAAGAGATTTTGACTGTTAAGTCTGATGACGTAATGGGAAGAGCTAAATCTTATGAGTGTATCGTAAAAGGAGAGAATATGCCTACACCAGGAATTCCAGAGTCATTCAATGTATTGCTTCACGAACTTCGTGGCTTGGGATTGAATATCACTTTGAATCCAACTCATTCAAACAACTAATTAGAGAGCGTTTAACATTATATTGAACAAGATGCTTCAAGCAAAAAAAGTAAATAAACAATCCAGCGATTTCAAATCGATAACTATCAGTTTGGCCTCACCAGAGGACATTTTGAGTCGCTCGATGGGAGAGGTTTTAAAACCAGAGACCATCAACTATCGTACATACAAGCCCGAGCGTGACGGTTTGTTTTGCGAAAAGATTTTTGGTCCAGTGAAGGATTACGAATGTCATTGCGGAAAATACAAGCGTATTCGTTACAAAGGAATCGTTTGTGACCGTTGTGGTGTAGAAGTAACTGAGAAGAAAGTGCGTCGTGAGCGTATGGGCCACATTTCTTTAACCGTTCCTGTAGCACACATTTGGTATTTCCGTTCATTGCCAAACAAAATTGGTTATTTGTTGGGTATGCCAACAAAGAAATTGGATCAAATCATTTATTACGAGCGTTATGTTGTAATCAATGTGGGTCCAGCAACCAATGCGGAAGGTAATGCTTTGGGTGAAGGGGATTTCTTGACTGAAGAAGAGTACATGGATATCATGGAAAAACTTCCAAGAGAGAACCAATATTTGGATGATAAGGATCCAAATAAATTTGTAGCTAAAATGGGAGCTGAGGCTTTGCATGAGATGTTGTCTCGTATCAACTTGGATGAGTTGTCTTACGAATTGCGTCACAAGGCTAGCACTGAGACATCTCAACAAAGAAAGAATGAGGCATTAAAGAGATTACAAGTTGTAGAGGCGTTTCGTGATGCCAATACACGTATCGTGAATAAGCCTGAGTGGATGATTACACGTGTGGTTCCAGTTATTCCTCCCGAGTTGCGTCCATTGGTTCCATTGGATGGTGGACGTTTTGCAACATCGGATTTGAATGATTTGTACCGTCGTGTTATTATTCGTAACAATCGTTTGAAGCGTTTGGTTGAAATCAAAGCTCCAGATGTGATTTTGCGTAACGAGAAGCGTATGCTTCAAGAGGCAGTTGATTCTTTGTTTGACAACAGTCGTAAATCGTCAGCTGTAAAAACAGAAAGTAATCGTCCTTTGAAATCTTTGTCAGACTCTTTGAAGGGTAAGCAAGGACGTTTCCGTCAAAACTTATTGGGTAAGCGTGTAGACTATTCAGCTCGTTCGGTTATTGTTGTAGGTCCAGAATTGAAATTGCATGAGTGCGGTTTGCCTAAGGACATGGCAGCCGAGTTGTTCAAGCCATTTATCATTCGTAAGATGATTGAGCGCGGTATCGTTAAGACCGTAAAATCTGCGAAGAAAATTGTGGATAAGAAAGAAGCGATAGTTTGGGATATTTTGGAGAACGTTTTGAAAGGACATCCAGTTCTTTTGAACCGTGCACCAACACTTCACAGACTAGGTATTCAATCTTTCCAACCTAAGTTGATCGAGGGTAAAGCAATCCAATTGCATCCATTGGTATGTACAGCATTCAACGCTGACTTTGATGGTGACCAGATGGCTGTTCACGTTCCACTAGGACCAGCGGCAATCTTGGAAGCCCAAATGTTGATGTTGGCATCTCATAATATCTTGAACCCAGCGAATGGAGCACCGGTGACGGTACCTTCTCAGGACATGGTATTGGGATTGTATTACATTACCAAATCACGTGTTGGCACTCCAGAGCATCCTTGTAAAGGAGAGGGAATGACATTCTATTCTCCAGAAGAGGTCATCATTGCCTTTAATGAAGGTAAGTTGGATTTGCATGCAAACATTAAAGTACGTTGGACAGATTATGCGGGTAACGCCAGTATTATCGAAACGACATGTGGACGTGTAATTTTCAATGAAGTTGTTCCAAAAGAAGTTGGATTCATCAATCAATTGTTGACGAAGAAGGCTTTGCGTGATATCATTGGTGATATTTTGAAAATAGTTGGAGTAGCAAGAGCTGCAAAGTTCTTGGATTCAATGAAAGATTTGGGATACTATTGGGCATTTAAAGGCGGTTTGTCTTTCAAATTGTCTGACGTAGTTATTCCTGCAGAAAAAGATAAATTGGTTGGCGATGCAACATCTAAAGTTGCTGAGGTATTTGAGAACTATAACATGGGTCTTATTACCAACAACGAGCGTTACAACCAAGTAATTGATATTTGGACAAATACCAATTCTCGTTTGACCAACATTTTGATGGATCGTTTAAAGACCGACCAGCAAGGATTCAATAGCATCTATATGATGTATGATTCTGGAGCTCGTGGATCTAAAGAGCAGATTCGTCAGTTGGCTGGTATGCGTGGATTGATGGCTAAGCCACAAAAGAATGCAGCTGCGGGTGGTCAGGACATGATTGAGAACCCCATCTTGGCAAACTTCAAGGAAGGTTTGTCGATCTTGGAGTACTTCATCTCTACTCACGGTGCTCGTAAAGGTTTGGCTGATACGGCGTTAAAGACAGCTGATGCTGGTTATTTGACACGTCGTTTGGTTGACGTTGCTCAAGATGTTATTATCCATGAAGTGGATTGTGGCACATTGAGAGGATTGGTTACTTCCGCTTTGAAAAAGGCTGATGAAGTTGTTGAAAGTTTGCGTGATCGTATTTTGGGTCGTGTAAGTGTTCACGATGTTTATCATCCAGAAACGGGAGAATTGATTGTTGAAGGTGCTCAAGAAATTGACGAAGACATCGCTGATGCAATTGATAATTCAGGAATCGAAGAAGTTGAAATTCGTTCTGTATTGACTTGTGAGAGCAAGCGCGGTGTATGTGCGAAGTGTTATGGTCGTGATTTGGCTACTGGTAAAATGGTTCAAGAAGGTTTGGCTGCAGGTGTTATTGCTGCTCAATCTATTGGTGAGCCAGGTACACAGTTGACATTGCGTACGTTCCATACCGGTGGTGCTTCATCTGCGAGTGCAATTGATAGTGATATCAGAGCGAAGTACAGTGGAGTAGTAGAGATTGATGAACTTCGTACCGTTGTTACCGAAAAAGGAAAAACAACTGTTGTATCACGTTCTTCAGAATTGAAGATTACTGACGACAAGACAGGTGCTACGGTAATGACTATCAATTTACCTTACGGTTCTACATTGATGGTTCAGCACAATGATACAGTTAAGAAGGGAGATGTGCTTTGTGAGTTCGATCCATTCAACAGTGTTATCGTCACAGAAGAAGATGGAGTTGTAACATTTGATGCGGTTGAAGAAGGAATTACTTTCAAAACTGAAGTCGATGAGCAAACTGGATTCTCTGAGAAAATTATCATTGAGACCAAGGATAAGAAGAAGAACCCAAGCATTGAAATTGTTCGCAATAAAGAAGTAGTTAAAGTATACTCATTGCCAGTGGGCGCCCATTTGAATGTTGAGAATGGACAGAAGTTGACGAAAGGTACTATTTTGGCTAAGATTCCAAGAATGGCAGGTCGTGGTGGTGACATCACGGGAGGTCTTCCTCGTGTAACGGAATTGTTCGAAGCTCGTAATCCATCTAACCCAGCTGTAGTTTCTGAAATCGACGGTATTGTTGAATACGGAAAAATCAAGCGTGGTAATCGTGAGATTGCAGTAAAATCGAGAACTGGAGAAGAGCGCAAGTATTTGATTCCATTGTCCAAGCATATCTTGGTTCAATCAGAGGACTTTGTACGTGCAGGTATGCCATTGTCTGATGGCGCAATATCTCCAGGAGACATCTTAGATATTCAAGGTCCAACTGCTGTTCAAGAGTACTTGGTAAATGAGATTCAAGAGGTTTACCGATTGCAGGGTGTGAAAATCAACGACAAGCATTTTGAAGTAATTGTACGTCAAATGATGCGTAAGGTTGAAATCACAGATGCAGGTGATACTCGATTCCTAGAAGGAACTTCAGTTGATAAAGCTGAATTCTTGGAAGAGAATGATTTGTTGTTCGATAAAGTTGTTATTTTGGATCAAGGTGAAAGTGATCGCTATATGCCAGGTCAAATCATCAGCGTTCGTCAAATGCGTGATGAGAATTCAAATTTGAAGAGAAATGACAACAAGGAAATCGAAGCTCGTCCAGCTGTAACAGCTACTGCTCGTCCAATGTTGCAAGGTATTACGCGTGCTTCATTGCAAACGGAGTCATGGATTTCAGCTGCATCTTTCCAAGAAACAACCAAGGTTTTGAATGAAGCTGCGGTTCAAGGAAAGACGGATTACTTGATTGGATTGAAAGAAAACGTAATCGTTGGACATCATATCCCAGCAGGTACAGGAGTTAGAAGATTCCAGAAGATGATTGTTGGATCCAACAAAGAGTATGTTGATCTAATTGCTAAAAAGGAAAGTGAAGCAAGTGTTTAATTTCTTCAGATTAAAATCAATAAAATCCCCCTTTTATAGGGGGATTTTTTTTGCTAATATGTTAAATTTGTTTATGAATACACGCATCTTCCTTAGTTCGATTTTCATTCTTATTTCTATTCAAATTTTCTGTCAAATCGACAACGATTCGTTGAGTCTCAGAAAACAGGTACTTCCATTATTCAATATTGATACCACTCAGTTTGTCAAAAATGAGATATCTACTTTAAATAGTTTCAGTTTACGTGATGTTCGAGAAATTCCAGGAAATATTGAGGTGATTACCCAGGAGGAAATTCAAGCCATGGGTGCAACCGATTTGATTGAAGTTTTGAATATGGTATCTGGGATTGCATTGGGAAGAGATGTGGAAGATGCAGTAGGAGTTGGATTCAGAGGTTTATGGGCTCAGGAAGGTAAAGTGATGGTTATGATTAATGGAAGTCCTGTCAATGATTTGGATTATGGAACATACAATCTTGGAGGTAGGCTACCAGTAACTTTTATCAATCGAATTGAAATTACCCTTGGACCTGGATCTCTGAAATATGGCGGGACAGCAGCTTTGGGTGTTATTAATATTATCTTAAAAGATCGTCAGGATTCAGGAGGAACTTGGGTCAATACGGAGTTTGGTAGAAGTAATGGTTATAATAGTAGAAAGTCTTTTGGCTTTGCGGGTAATTATCTTCTAGAAAATGATTATCAATTATCGGTTCATTTGAATTCAACATCAAGTCTTCGATCAACCAGTGAACAGCCATATGGCCGTGGTGCGTCCCTTTCGTGGGGAGATAGTTCGCAGGTTGATTGTAACAATATTATGATTTCATTGAAGAAGAATAGGTTTAGTTCTTCCTTATTTTTTAGTGATTATCAATACAATATTTCTGATCAGGCTAATTCGGTTTTGATGTCACAATTTGGTGGTGATTTGACGTGGGAGAAGAAGTTATTTCGTAAGAGTGTTTTGACTTTGCATACCATATATATTGATCAATTGCCATGGATAGATATCAATACAGCTGATACTTCGGTATTTAACTCAAATACGCATTCTAACAAAACCATTCAAAATTTATTTATTACAACCAAGTTCAATCCCAAGTTATCCGTTGACTATGGCCTTCAAGGATACCAACAGAATAGTTCCATCATCATGCGTAATTTGACCTTTCGATATAATGATAGGAAGAAGATACGGGTCAATGATTTGGCAGCTTTTGCTGAGGTAGTTTTAAAAGGTAAATTGGGAGTTATTACAATGGGAGGAAGATTGGAGTATAATAGCTTCACGCATTTGCTTTACTCGCCACGGATTTCATATACCAAAATCATTAAAGATTTTTACTTCAAAGGGATGTATGTAGAATCCTTTAAGACGCCAACGGTACAAAACGTGAATCTATCTTTAAACAAAAGACTTATTCATGAAACAGTACGTTCTTTCGATTTTGCGCTCGGAGCAAACATAGGTGTTAAACACAATGGTGAGTTATCTCTTTTTAGAAACCAAATTCTAAATCCAATTGTCTATTTGTATGATCCAATTATCAACCAAGACTACTATGTAAATAGAACCAATTCGGGCTCATATGGTTGGGGATTTAGATATTACTTTAAAAACAAGAATACTTTTTTGAAAATTAGCGGAAGTAGATATCATATAATTGAACAATCAAATTTGCCTGAAACGGAGACGATGACAAGCAAGGATGCTTATTTGGCCATGCCCAATTATCGATTCTCCCTGCAGTGTTCACAAACCATTTTACCTAGCTTAACTGTGCATTTTTCTGTGCTATATCAATCAGAATTTTATCAGCGCAGTTATCAATCCGAGCAAGCTATTAAAAATGGTCCACTAATTAATGCGGGTATTCAAAAGTCATTCTTACAAAATGACAATTTGAAGTTAAACGTTGGAATGAACAATATCCTAAATAGCCATTACACGGTTGGGGTTGCAACAGATTCGGAAATTAGTCCAATGCCTTTGTTTTATCGACAATTTAATATTTCATTACTATATAAATTATAATTCAGTGAGATATTTACTATTTATCCTATTTACGATAGGAGCATCGTCAGTTTCCTTATCGCAACCTACTGATTCACTTCAATGGGCAGAAAGGAAAATAGTTTCTGCATATGAATTATTTGGAGATGAGAAATACAATTCGGCAGAGGAACTTGGATTGAAAATTCTTGCATTTGCTGATCGGCATTATGAGCAGCTTATTCTGGCTCGTGCAAGTGCGTTGCTGTCAGAATTAAATCGTACTCAAGGTCGATATTTAGATGCTATTGAGTATTCAATAATTGGAATTGAGAATAGTAAGTATCTTTCTCCTGAGGTTTATTTGACGAATTCATTGTCTCAAGTTAGATGCTTGGATGAATTAGAGATTTGGGATCGGAATATCGATTTGTGTGATGACTTAAAATCCCAAATGTCGGCCAGTGCATCTATTAATGAGCGTGCCTCTGTGCACTATTATTTAGCCAAAGCATTGATTGGAATTAATCGATATGATTTAGCATATAAGGAAATCAGTGGATTATTGTCTCGTGGTGATTTTAAGAATTTGGATTCCCCGTTTTTGAAAGATAATATTCTTGAATTGGAGATTGATTATTTGGTTCATGAAAATCAATTGGATTTGGCGAAAAGGAAAATTTTAGATTTGATTATTTCAGTTGAGTTTTATAATAAAACAGAATATTTAGCCCATTTGTATCAAAAAGTTGCTGGTATTTGCTCAGATATGGGGTCTTTTCAAGATGCTTTGTTTTATTATAACAAGGCCATGTCATTTGCACCCAATGATTTTTTGAGAAAATCATTGATTCTGATTGGAAGATCTCAAGTATATATTCAAGCCAATAGTTTGGATTTGGCTTTGATTGAATTGGAAAAAGCTTTAGATGCCGCTGAAGTTTTGAATAACAGTTTTATCAAAAGTCTTGCATATGGATTAATGGCGCGCATAAATGGAGACAAAGGATTTTTATCCATTGCGCTGATCGATGCCCAAAAGGGTCTCGAGCAAGCAAAGGCCATTGACGATTTACCTCTTCAACTTGAAATTAATGAGTTGATTAGGGATTTACATAAGGCCAATCAATCCATGGAAAAGGTAAAGGAAAGTCAGAAAATCTGCAATGACCTTAAGTCTAAAATTTTGGGAGAGTTGGATAAGAAAAGAACTCAAAAAGCAGAATTGATTTTGCGAATTCGTAATAAAGAACTAACCACTCTTTCCAAGATACAATCTCAGCGTAATGAGCGTCTTTTGCTTAATCAGCAACTCTCCAAAGCCAAAGAAGAACAGCGCTACATTGAACTTAAACTATCAAATGAGTTAATTGTACAAAACGAAGTTAATGCGAGAGAGAAGGCCATAAGTGAATTGCGATTATTGCAATCTGCCCATGAAAGTGATCTTCAGCGATTGCAAATTATTGAACTTGAAAAGATAAAAGTCAAAGAAGCGCTGCGTATAAATGAATTGAGTAATGCCCAAATCGAAAAAGAAAAGAATATTGAAATCCTTAGACAAAGTAATGAGAACTTGATAAAGGCAGATCAGATTAAACAATTGGAGCTTGATCAGCAAGAAACACAACGGATTTATGGGATTGGTTTCACAATAGTCTTGCTGGGCATCGTGGTTATTTTAATTTTTTTCTTGGGTAGTTTGCGCAAGAAAAATAGGATTATACGATCGAATAGCCAAGAGATTAGCCACTTCAATACTGAGTTGAAAGAAAAGAACTTTGAGATTGTTTCGGGTATCGAGTACGCTAGTAAATTTCAAGAGATTATTTTTCCCAATGAAAGTATTATCAATGGCAGAGGGTTAGAGGGATTTGTACTGCATCGCGCGCTGGATTTGGTCTCGGGAGATTTACCGTTTGTCCTGAAAATGGATGGATATACTTATGTAGCCGCGGTAGATTGTATTGGACACGGTGTTTCAGCCTCCATGCTTTCTATCATGACCTATTTTAACTTGAATGATATTATCAAGTCAGGCGAATCCAAGAACTGTTCTGATATTCTTCAAAACTTGCATCAACGTTTAATCAATAGAAAAGAGCAAGAGGATTTTAAAAGCATTATTGTAAGTGTTGATGTGGCATTGGTAAGAATACCTCATTTTGAGAGTAAGGTTCAATTTGCAGGAGCCAATTTACCATTGATAATCAAGAGAAAGAATGGTGTTGAATTAATTAAAGGTACGCCTATTTCCATTGGTGAGGCTCATGGGAGGAAGCAGTTCAAATTCAATCATCTCGATATCGACCTTTCCGTGGGGGATGAAATTTATCTTTTCAGTGATGGATTCTTTCATCAATTTGGCGGAGTTGATTTGAAACAAAAGTTATCCAAAAAACGTACACTAGATTTTGTACAAAAAATGGATCAGGAGAACTTTAAAAATAGGAAGAAAGAGGTTACTGATTTCTTTGACCATTGGAGAGCCAATGCTCCTCAAACCGACGATATGGTTTTTATTGGTTTGAAGTATGCTAGCTCCGACGCACCAATTGTATTTCAATTTTCCGGTAGAATTGATGAAACGGTTAATGCTAAAATGATCAATGAATTGAAGCAATTGATCCAAAAAGAATTGAATGACAAGAAATCTTCCAGCTTGATGCTGATGGCATCCATTGAATTGTTGGACAACGCTCTCCGATATAGTTCTAATTCATCAGTGGAAATTCAAGTAAGAGATTTAGGTGATAAGCTTCGTTTGGTTGTGAGCAATCAAGCGATGGAAGAAGATTTCAATAAATTGAATCATGCCATTTTGCATTATGCACAATTGACCAATCCAGAAATGGAGGATTTGTATTTGGCCAAATTAAATCATAGTGCATTCAATAATCGAGGTGGTGCAGGACTTGGACTACTGCAATTAATAAGAAAAGGAATCCAATTCGAGAATATTTCATCCGATATCGTAAAGGACAAGCTAATCAAATTTTCAGTTACTGTCAATTTCAAAAAATAAATCATGACCATATTAAATATCCCTGCTACGTCATCTACTCCAGAAGTTGACTATAATATTTTGAACGATGTACAACGCATAACGGGAGTTTCGACTCCTATTGATTCTGTTGAATTTTATTCACCAATGATCAATTGGATCAATCAAAATGCAAACTATCTGAAGGAAAATTGTGTCTTTGAATTCGAGTTGAATTACTTTAATTCTTCGTCAATGAAAGCTTTGGTTTGGTTGTTACAGCAAATTGAAGAAATGATTTTAAATGGAAAAACATGGTCCATTTGTTGGGTAATTGTAGAGGACGATGAATTTATGGAGGAAGCTGCAGAAGCTATGCAAACCCTATTAGAAATTCCTGTTATTGTTGCAAGGCGTGCTTGAGTTGATTCATTTTTTCATCATCAATTCCGAGATGAAAAACAAGTCTTACTTTGTTAGGCCCAAATGGGAAACAGAGAATATCACGTTCTTTTAGCCATTCGACCATTTCTAGAGCTCCATCTTTTTCTTTGGTTTCTGCGATAACAATGTTGGTTGAAGTAGGGTAGATGTTGTTAATCAATGGATGATTGATGAGAATATCCGCTATTTCTTTGGCATTGTTGTGGTCAATTTTTAATCTCTCCACATTATTCGTTAGCGCATAAAGCGCACCGGCTGCAATGATTCCCGCTTGACGCATTCCGCCTCCCATGCTTTTTCTTCTTCTTCTTGCTTTGGCAATAAATGCTTTGCTTCCAACCAAAATGGAGCCAACTGGAGCGCCAAGTCCTTTGCTCAAACAAATGCTGATTGATTCAAATTGAGTCGCATATTCTTTGGGAGAAACACCCGTCTCGATCAATGCATTGAATAACCGTGCACCATCACAATGAAGTTTAAGATTGTTTTCATCACAAACTTTTCTGATCTTTTTGATTTCTTCAACATCCCAAATCGCGCCACCACCGTTATTCACTGTATCCTCTATACAAACCAAGGTGGTCAAAGGCAAATGAATATCATTTTTGTTATTGATGTTCTTGACAACATCTTGTGCCGTAAATCTACCCAAGTCACCACTAATCAATCTAACGCTGCATCCAGAATTCAATGCGATGCCACCGCCTTCATAAATATAGATGTGAGCCAAATCCGCGCAGATCACTTCGTCACCGGGTTGGGTAAGTACATTGATTGCGATTTGATTGGACTGCGTGCCTGAAGAACAATACAGTGCGGCTTCTGTTCCGAATAATTGGGCACAATATTTTTCCAATTCATTGACCGTTGGATCTTCACCAAATACATCATCGCCCACGGGAGCCTCGGCCATTGCCAATCTCATTTCCTTGGATGGTAGGGTAAAAGTGTCTGATCGCAAATCAATGATGGGATAGCTCATTATGCTTTGGTTTTAAATTCTGATGTAAAGTGGAATGTCAATTCAGGATAGTTGGATTGCTCCATGTCCAAGATGAATTTACTCGGCGCCAAGTACACATCATGACCTTCTTTGTCGATTACCATGTTGTTTCCTTTGATGCGCTTGAACTCACCCAATTTGCTTTCGTCGGTGGTGGTGATCCAACAAGCTTTGAAGAAGGATTTCGTTTCAAAATCACACTTTGCGCCGTATTCATGTTCCAATCGGTATTTGATTACTTCGAATTGAAGTTCACCCACTGTACCTACAACTTTTCGCGATCCAGGCTCTTGCAAGAACAATTGCGCGACACCTTCCTCGGTTAGTTGACGAATCCCTTTGTCCAATTGCTTGGATTTCATGGGATCTTTATTGATGAGTTCTTTGAATATCTCGGGTGAGAAACTTGGGATTCCGCGGTACTGCATGTTTTCACCTTCAGTCAAGGTGTCTCCAATTTTGAAGTTTCCTGTATCATACAAACCAATTACATCTCCAGGATAAGCTTCTTCAACTGTACTCTTGGCTGATGCCATGAAGGTAACAGGATTGGGATATTTGAATTCTTTTTGAAGACGCGTATGCTTGTAAAATTTGTTGCGCTCAAAAACACCAGATACTACACGCAAGAATGCAATGCGATCACGGTGACGAGGGTCGATGTTCGCATGGATTTTAAATACAAACCCACTGAAGTTTTTGTCTTCCGGTTGAACCATGCGGGTGTCAGACTCGCGCCCTTTGGGATAGGGAGCGATTTCGATGAATTTTTCCAAAAGTTCTTGAACCCCAAAGTTGTTCATCGCAGAACCAAAGAACACGGGGGCCAAATCACCTTTGAGGTATTTCTCTTTGTCAAAAGTGTCATAAACTGAATCGATTAAATCCACATCCTCGCGCAATTGTGTGGCATACTCTCCGCAAAATTTATCCACCAAAGGATCATTTAAATCGGCAACTTGGATTACTTCATCGTTGATTTTTGTTTTCAACGATTCAAATAAATTCAAGGCTTTGTCATACAACTTGTAGACTCCTTTGAAAGAATAACCTTTTGATATCGGCCAAGAGAGTGGTTGAACTTTGATGTCCAATTTCTTTTCTACTTCGTCCAACAAGTCAAATGGATCTTGACCTTCCAAGTCCATTTTATTGATGAAAACGATAACAGGCGTATTTCTCATGCGACAAACCTGCATCAATCTTTCTGTTTGTGACTCGACACCTTTGACGCTATCGATAACAAGAATAACACTGTCGACAGCGGTTAGCGTGCGGTAAGTATCTTCAGCAAAGTCTTTGTGACCCGGAGTGTCGAGCAGATTGATTTGCATGCCGTTGTATTCAAATACCATCACAGATGTAGCGACAGAGATACCTCTTTGGCGCTCGATTTCCATAAAGTCGGATGCGGCAGTCTTGGTAATCTTGTTGCTTTTTACTGCGCCAGCCGTTTGAATGGCACCACCAAACAGCAAAAGTTTTTCTGTCAATGTTGTCTTACCAGCATCGGGGTGAGATATAATGGCGAAGGTCCTTCTGCGACCAATCTCTTCAGTCTTTTCCATACGTTCCGCAAAGATAGGAGTATGAAAAAAAAGAATTCATTTTTTTTCATTGAAATAGAAAGAGTATGTCTATATTTGCACCCACAACATTGCGGGGTGGAGCAGTTGGTAGCTCGTTGGGCTCATAACCCAAAGGCCACAGGTTCGAGTCCTGTCCCCGCTACTAGGAAAAGCCAATCGGAAACGATTGGCTTTTTGCTTGAAAAAAGCGTTGAATGTTTGCATTCAAAAGCTTTTTGAAAGCAAAAAGAAATGGCGACAGCCATTGGCTTTTTCTAGTATAGCCCCTCATTGAGGTCCACCGAGTGAAGCGAGGTATTCCTGATTCTATAAAATGCTTGCATTCAAAAGCTTTTTGAAAGCAAAAAGAAATGGCGATAGCCATTGGCTTTTTCTATTATAGCCATTCATTAAGGGCCACCTGGTGTATCGAGGAAATAAAGGTGGATGAATTTATTAGTTGCTATATCCCATTGAAAGCCCCAAATCACCTTTTACTTTTAATTGAATGATTGCCTCGACTGAGTTATTATTTTCGAAACGCAGGGCAGTGTTTTGATCAACACTAATTTTTGCGTGAGACATCGTTTTTAGCACAATCGGGGTGTGTTTCCCTCCAGAAATAGGGCATTGCCATATGGTAATATCTTCAGGAGATGTATTTGTAACTTGGGTATAGAACTTTCCATGTTCATTGTTTCCAAGCACAAAAGCTTCATTGCTTTTGATTACGGTTGTCGAATGTAGTGATTGGATTGAAAAGCACGAGGTAATTACAAGGCAAGCAGTTGCCAAGAGCAGCAAATAGTATTTCATCTTGCTTAAAACATCCGTGTAACCATTTTGTTTAGTCTATTTTGATTTTATGCGGAATGCCGCTCACTGCATTTGAGGAAAGGGCTTTTCCTTGTCAGGCTGCTGCTTAGAGTCTATCAAGCGCGACGATAAAAAAATGTGCTCCTAACCATTTGCTTTCTTTCGAGTCTTCAAATAACCTGATTTTTTTCAGCTCTATTTAAGGGATAAGAATCATTTCATCGTCAAAGTATTGATTCATCTTTGCTGAAATGAAAAAAACAATTAAACTCCTGGTAGGTTTATTCCTCATGATTAAGGGTACTTCAAATCTATCTGCCCAATCTTTTTACAATACTTCTACCATTCAATCCATTCAGGTTTACATGTCTCAACCCAATTGGGATCAATTGATGGACAATGCAATTGCCTCGACAGGTGATTATATCATGGCCGATAGTGTTTTGATCAACGGTGTCGCATTCGATAGTGTTGGCGTTAAGTACAAAGGCAATAGTTCTTACAATGCCAATCAAGTGAAGAATCCTTGGCACATTGAATTGAATACGTACATCAATCAA